>Ga0209172_10001630_pt1 | contig 45761 bp, 40 predicted proteins | sample LarsenN4metaG_FD_184113 | JGI IMG/M metagenome (GOLD analysis project Ga0209172, IMG submission 184113) | Hot spring sediment bacterial and archeal communities from British Columbia, Canada, to study Microbial Dark Matter (Phase II) - Larsen... ... | reverse complement strand
CGTTGGCCGTTACCCTCTCGGCGGCCAATGTCCATGACAGCACGATGATGGAAGCGACCCTCGATGCGATTGACCTAACCGAAGCGCCCCCTTCTCAGGCCCAGGAAGCGACCTGAGAAGCTGCACGCGGATAAGGCTTATGATTCGGCTGGGAAGCGACCTCCCGTTGCGGAAGCGGGGGATTGCGGCCGAGGATCGCCCGACGCGGGATCGAAAGCTCTGAGAAGCTGGGGCGCTAGGAGGTGGGTCGTGGAGCGAACTCACTCGTGGCTGAACCGATATCGGCCCTTGAAGATTCGCTATGAGCGAAGGGCGGACATCCATCTGGCTTTCCTGTACATCGGCTGTGCGTTAATTTGCTGGAAATTCATCCCAGCCTGGTTTTGTTAGACGCTCTAAATAACTTTCGCGCATCGGGCGGTTGACAGGCCATTATCCTGGCTTTCAACACCTATCTAGCTGTCCCCTCGCTCCCCGGCTCTTCTGCTTAAGCGCCGAGGGCCCTCTTGCAATAATCCAGGCACTTCTTTACTTCGGCAATAGTATCCGCGCCTCTATATTCATACTCGATGTTGGCAGGTATCTTCCACTTGTTCTGCTTTAGCAGCGCCAGCACCTCTTTGATCGGAGTATCGCCCTGGCCAAACTCCACATTTGGCCCCTGATCCTTCTTCCGATCTTTGATGTGCAGAGTGACAATGCGCTCGTGATTCTTCTTGAGGAAATCTACTGCATCGAAATTGGCAGCAGTGAAATGTCCGATATCCAGATTGATGCAGATATACTCAGAATTCCCTTTCATCGCTGCGGCAAAGTCATCAGGCGTGGCATACTCGTTCGGCCTAATGTTGGAATGATTATGCATGCCTACGCGGATCTTATACTTCTTTGCAAATGGGTCGATGCGCTTGGTAGCGGAGACAGTTGAAGATGCGGTAATGATATTGACTCCCAGCGCCTTTGCCATCTCAAAGCCCCTTCCAATCTCCTCATCGGAGAAGTCGTCGCGGAAACTCAGATTGTAGGCATAGAGGATTATTCCCGCTTGATCAAATTTGGCGCGGATTTTGCGGAACTCGTCGAGCGAGACGCTGAGACGCCACTGGCGAAGCTGCTCGCGGTTGACTTGATTTCTAGGCGGTTCCACATGGCCCTGCCACAACTCACAGCAGTTTATCCCTACTTCGACCATGCCTTTGATAGCCTCATCCAATGAGCGATCTCGAAAACTATAACTCTGCACTCCGATCTGCACACCGTTGAATTTAGAATTTGGTTTATCTGCTGCGAAGATATTTCTCAGAGGAAGCGCCGCCGCAGCGCCGAGCGCAAGCTTCCCCAGCTCTCTTCTGGTTAGATTAGGCATAGGTGGTCTCCTGATGATGGATAATGAATAAAACGTAATCCGTAGATGCATGATGAGTAATGCATGAGCGAGAGGAACCAAGCAATCTCTATTTACCCATTACGCATCACGCATTACTTTCCTTCTTCTTTAGTTACCAGGACTTTAATTTCAACCGTCACATCGCGGTGAAGTTTGACGGGCACATCATACTCGCCCGGCTCTTTAATCGGGTCTTTAAGCAGAACCTTTTTGCGGTCGATCTCATATCCTTTAGCCTGAAGGGCCTCAGCAATATCGAGCGCAGTGACTGAACCATAGAGTATGTTGTGCTCACCAACTTTACGAGCAAATTCCAGAGTGAGCGTGCCGAATTCTGCCGCCTGCGCCTGAGCAGTCTCGCGCTCACGCGCTTCGCGCTTGAGCAGGGCCTTCTTTTCTTGCTCAATCAATTTAATATTGCCCGGTGTGGCTTCGACTGCCAATTTGCGCGGCAGTAGATAGTTTCGCCCATATCCTGCTCGGACACGCACAATCTGCCCGCGCGTCCCCAGATTCTCTATATCTTCCCTGAGTAGGACTTCCATTGTTGCCATAATCGATCTCCTTGGAAAGTGTACGGCAACCTGTTAGGTTGCCGCTGTTCCCATCATCAGCAAGCTGACAGGTTGCTGTACATTGCGGCATGACTGCTGAAAACGGCCAGGCCCATCTGACAGTGGTTTCACCATTAAAGAGGGGCTCTCTTCAAAAACTGGCTAGACAGATGGGCTAACTGCCGGAATTAATCTGTCATATAAGGCAGCAGCGCAATATTGCGCGCTCGCTTGATCGCCTCCATCAGTTTGCGCTGATGTAGAGCGCAAGTTCCTGACAGGCGGCGAGGCAGGATCTTGCCTCGCTCAGGTATAAAAGCTGTAAGTAGCTTAGCATCTTTGTAGTCGATATAGTCTATCTTCTCTGTGCAGAAGCGGCAGGTCTTGCGCCCGCGTCGCACGTAGCCCTTCTGCTGAGCCGCCGCTGACTGCTGTGAACCAGTGGTTTTTTGCGCCATCCCTTCTCCTCTCTTTGTTTTATTCGACATAGGAACCTTCCTCTTCTTCAGCCTCAGCTTCTTCTATTTGAGGAATCAAACTTTCGATTGAGGGCTTGGCTGCTCCAGCAGGTCGTTGCGGCTTTCTGGCAGCGCGGGCCTGGCGACGAGATTTGATCTTAGAAGCGCGCTTAAGATCCTTATCAATGCGCACAGTCAGATAGCGAAGAACAGCGTCAGAGACACGCAGCCGTCGCTCCAGCTCGTGGATTTCCGGCCCGCTGCCTTCGATATTGAATAGAACGTAATTACCTTCGCGGAATTTTTTGATTTCGTAAGCCAGCCGCTTGCGCCCGAGCTTATCTACTTTAGTGACCGTACCGCCTTTGTCGGCCACTGTCTGTTTCATCTGCTCGATGAGCTTATCAGCGTCTGCTTCTTCAACATTAGGTGCAATTATGAAGAGTACTTCGTAAGTTCTCAATTGTTATTCCTCCTTATGGATATAAAGCCCCTCTCTCCTAAGTTAAAGTGGATTGGAGCAAGGAGACTGAATCAGTAATTCGCGCCAGCGTAATGCGTAAATAAAAAGAGATTGCTCGGTTCTTCTCACGCATTATAGATTCCACCTCCACAGATTGCGCGCTGTTCACGCACTTACGGATTACGCATTACGCATCACTTCAATTGTATTGCGCCATGGCCTTCTCCACGCCATCGCGCAAGATCGTTCTTACGGCATTAGCCGCTGCGTCGATCATCTGCCGAACAATTTCCATCTCGCTTTGTGGAAACTCAGAGAGCACGAAATCAGCCGAGTCGCTTATAGGGTGCTCCGGCTTGATGCCAAGCCTGACGCGGATGAACTGATCTGTCATTAACATCTCAATGATCGACTTGAGGCCGTTGTGCCCCCCAGCGCTTCCGCTACGCCTGATTCTTATCTTTCCCAGCGGGAGCGCCAAATCATCGACAATCACTATCAGGTCTTGAGGATCGGTCAGTCCCAGCTTTTCCGCCAAATGAGCAACTGCGCCCCCGCTCAGATTCATATAAGTTTGCGGTTTAGCCAGCAGCACGTCCTGGCCTTCAAGCTCCACGCGCAGGGTCAATGAATAAAACTCGCGCGATTTTATTTTGCGCCCGATCTCAGATGCCAGCCGGTCAACTACCATGAAGCCTAGATTGTGACGAGTCATTTCGTATTTTGAGCCTGGGTTCCCAAGCCCAACAATCAGCTTCATTATTGCTTCTCTTCTTCAGTCTTGCCCTTCTTGATGACTTCAGGCTCGGCTGGAACTTCAGGCGCAGCAGCCGCCGGCGCCTCGACCTCTGCCAGGCGCGGAGCCAGCACGCTGGCAATGACATGATCGGGATCGGTGAGGATCTTGATCTTGGGATCGATCTTCACATCCTTCACACTGATGTGGTCTCCTACGGCAAGATCGCTCACATCAACGTCGATATATTCAGGTATATCGGTCGGCAAGCATTCAACTTCAAGCTCGTGGGAAACGACGTCAAGCAATCCGCCGTCCTGCTTGACTCCGCGCGGCTCGCCGACTATGCGAATGGGGACCTCGACGCGGGTCTCCTGGTCGAGTCTGATGCGAATCAGATCCGCATGCAACAGCCTGCCCTTGAGAGGATCGGTCTGCCAGTCTTTGATCAATACGCTGTCTGTATCGCCATCAATAGTGACGTTAAAGATTGTATTATGCCCCGCCCTCAATATAGCTGCCAGTCTTTTAGCCTCGACGCTGATAGCAACGGGGTCCTTCTTGCCCCCGTAAAGAGTCGCCGGGATAAATCCCTGGCGGCGCAGTCTCCGCGCTTCGTTCTTGCCTCTGCTGCTGCGAGGGTTGGCTTCAATTGTCCGTAACTCGTTCATTGCTCACTCCAAAACTAATGTAAACTGTCAGATAAATAATCTACTTACCGATGTCTCATCATGAATTGATTTGATCGCTTCGGCCAGCAGACCGGCGATGCTCAAACACTTTATCTTCGGGTTATCGCAGAAATCTCTTACCGGAATGGTATCGGATACGACCAGCTCTTTAATAGCTGATGCAGCAATTCGCTCCTGTGCCGGTCCTGAGAGCACAGCATGGGAGCAACAGGCATAAACATTTTCTGCCCCTTTTCTCTTGAGCGCATCCGCCACTTTTACCAGTGTCCCTGCCGTATCGACTATATCGTCAACAATCAAAGCGTTCATGCCGGTGACATCTCCAATGACATTCATTATTTCGACGACATTGGCCTCTTCTTTCTCGCGCCTCTTATCTACTATTGCCAGGTCGGCGTCTATACGTTTGGCATAAGCGCGCGCTCGTTCCACTCCACCGGCATCAGGCGAGACGACAACCAGCCTTGGGATTGCCTTCTTCTTGTAATAATCAACGAAGACAGGCGCTACGAACAGGTGATCTACAGGAATATCGAAGAACCCCTGGATCTGGCCCGCGTGCAGGTCTACGGTGAGCACACGATTGGCCCCCGCTACGGTGATCAAGTTGGCAACCAGCTTGGCCGATATTGGCACGCGCGGCTTGTCTTTGCGATCCTTGCGCGCATAGCCGTAGTAAGGGATCACCGCCGTGATGCGCTTGGCCGAGGAGCGTCTGAAAGCGTCAAGCATAATCAACAGCTCCATTAAATTCTTATCAACCGGCGGACAGGTCGGCTGCACCAGGAAGACATCTTCGCCTCGCACATTCTCTTGTATCTGGAAGTTGTATTCGCCATCGCTGAAGTAAGTTGTGTTGGCGGCCCCCAATTCTATGCCGAGATACTTGCATATATTCTCAGCTAGAGTCCTATTGGCATTTCCAGAGAAGACCTTGATCGTGTCCACAACTCCTCCAATAGATCTGGCTGGGGAGGGAGGACTCGAACCTCCATACCAAGATCCAAAGTCTCGTGTGCTGCCTTTGCACCACTCCCCAGTCCCGGAATACCGGTTCAGGTCGCTTCAGACGAACTTTCTATAGCCTTTAAGAAAAATACTTTCCGGTTCGGGCGGCGGGCGCCCTCAAAACAATTTTACATTTGAATTGTTCTGAGGGCGCCCGCCGCCCGAACCAGCTTTATATTCGAATTGTTCTGAGGGCGCCCGCCGCCCGAACCAGCTTTATATTCGAATTGTTCTGAGGGCGCCCGCCGCCCGAACCAGCTTTATATTCGAATTGTTTTGAGGGCGCCCGCCGCCCGAAGCAGCTTTATATTCGAATTGTTCTGAGGGCGCCCGCCGCCCGAACCAGCTTTATATTCGAATTGTTTTGAGGGCGCTTGGCGCCCGAACCAGCTTTATATTCGAATTGTTTTGAGGGCGCTTGGCGCCCGAACCAGCCGCAATCTTTTTCTTAAGCTCTATAGCAACAACGAAAGATCTGTCTGAAGACAGCACCCCAAACTTCAAAACAATCGCGCTAAGTTATCAATGAGCTGTGATAATCAGATCGTGAAATAGTTCTTGTCCTTATCACCAGCCAGCTCTCTTCTCTTAACTCCTCGCAGGCCCGATCCAGCAAGCTTTGCGAATCGAACACGGCAAAGACGGTGGCCCCGCTGCCCGACATCAAAACGCTTCGCGCACTCGCCTCGGCGAGCTTCTGTTTGATTTCCGCAATTACCGGATATTGGGGCAAAACGGATTTCTCAAGATCATTCCTTGCTTGTGCCGGGCCCACCGGGATAGCTTCAGTCTCAAAAAGAGCAAAAGGCATAATACATGGGCTATTTTGATTTGTCAACATTGGCCTCAGCGCGGCATAAGCTTCCCGCGTTGAGACCTCTATGCCCGGATTGACCAGAAGAATGTATGGCTCGGTGATGTCATCGAGGGGGTAAACTCGCTCGCCGCGCCCGGTCGCAAGAGCGGTGCCGCCTAGAAAGAAGAACGGAACATCTGAGCCGAGCCGCTCTCCAATTGAAAATAGCTCTTGCCGGGGGAGCCCTATATTCCACAGCCGCTGAAGCCCTATCAGAGTGGCTGCCGCGTTGCTGCTGCCTCCGCCAAGACCGGCTGCGACGGGGATCTGTTTCTCTATCTCGATCCTGACCCCCTTTTCGATCCCCGTAGCTTCTCGCAGCGCTGCGGCAGCTTTATAGGCGAGGTTTGTCTGATTGCAAGGAACCCTTTCATCTTCGCAGATTATTTCTATCTCTTCATCTATCTCTTCCAGCAACAGGCGATCATAGAGATCGATTGTCTGCACCACTGTCCGCACTTCATGATAACCATCGGCGCGGCGGTGGCCTACTTCGAGCGCCCAATTGATCTTGGCAAAAGAGCGTAACAAAACAGACATGATCAGTTCTTCGAGCCGCGCTGTTCGCCCTCTGCCTCTTTCAATTTCTTCTTGAGTCGCTCTATCTCCTCCGGCTCGCGCGAGAGTTCAAGCGCCTTTTGCCATTGTTTGCGGGCATCATCTATGCGCCCCAGCTTCTTATAGAGATCCCCCAGATGATCAAATATGGTTGAGCTGCGGCGCTCATAAATGATGGCCTGCTCCAGATGCTTCTTCGCCTGCTCAAGATTGCCCATCTGGTAATAGACCCATCCCAGACTGTCAAGGAACGAGCCGTTTGTCGGGTCAATATTAACTGCTCGCTGTATCAGCTCCAGCGCCTCATCCAGGCGCTCATTTCGCTCCGAAAGGAAATAACCGAGATTATTTAGCGCGGTAGCATTATCAGGGCTGATCTGTAACACACGGCGCAGAGTGGCTTCTGATTCTTTATACTGTTTGGCGCGATCCTGTATGCTGCTGAGTGTGACCAGATAGCCAATATCATCTGGATCAATTTTCACTGATTGTCTGATAGCAGCCTCGGCCTCTTTGAGGCGATTAGCTTCCATCAATATGCCGGCCATCACCTGATAGACATCAGCATCCTCGCGCGAGCCGTTGAGCAAGCCTTTGAGCAGACTGACGGCATCGTCAACTTTATTAAGCTCGCCCAGGGATTGCGCTTCCAGGTACTTGAACGTCTGCTCGGTTGGGAACCTCTGCGCCGACGCTCGCGCCCGCTCAGCAGCCTCTTTGTGATTCCCTTCCTTCTGCAATGTGTCGATGATCATTATTTCGGCGGTGGTCTCGTTGTTGCCCGGGAGTTTGCGCATCCGCTCGAATGTGGCAATAGCTTTGTCGCGTTGCCCCGCCTGTCTGTAGACTAATCCGATTCGTCTGAGAATGACGCCGGCGTTTCTATCCTGTCCTCTGGTTACCGTGCCATCGGGATTCATAATAGCCGCAAGCGCCTCTTCATAAGTCTTGATCGCGTCATCCGGGCGCTCAAGCTCTTCATAGACTTCCGCCAGTTTGAAGACCAGTTCAAGGCTCTCGCTCACATCCTGGCCCTCAAGCGCAGCCGTCAGCGTTTCAATCGCTTCTTTGCGCTGGCCTGCGCGGCGTTGCGCTTCGGCTTTGAGGCTGAGCGCGCGAATGTTCTTCTTATCCTGGCTCAATAATCCATCCAGCGTTTTAATCGCTTCGTTGTACTCGCCGCTACTGATCAAAGCATCAGCATAGTAGATGCTCATCTCGTAATAGATGCGTTGATCCTGAGGATTAATCTCTTCTAGCCTCTCTTTGAGGATGCTGACCGCTTCAGATGTTCTGCCTGAGCGTTTGAGCGCCTCAGACAGAAGAACTGCATTCTGGAGATTTGGATCGAGGTCATAAGCGCGGCGCGCTGCCTCAGCAGCATCTCGATACTTATAGTCCTCGAAGTAGATATTAGCGAGCCGGTTGAACGCAGCCGAAGAGGAAGGATTGGCAGTAGTAAGATTGCGGAATGCCTGAAGAGCTTTGTCCTTCTTATCGGTCACAGAATAGAGGTCGCCAAGAAGTGCCCAGGCTTCAGCGTCGCGGCTATCGGCTTTCACCACCTGCTCGAAGTGTTTGATAGACTCCTCTGCTTTTGCTTTATCAGGCGCCCCTCCCCCCAGTGCCTGGGCGAAGTAGATACGGCCCATCAGTCGATGCGCTTCCGGATCATCTTTATCCAGGCGAAGCGCCTCTCTAGCTTCGCGCTCGGCATCGATCAGATTGCGATTGCTGAAATGAAGCATCCCCAAAGCGACGTGCGGTCGGGCTGCATCCGGTTGGAGTTTAATAGCCTCTTCGTAAGCGGCGCGTGCGCCCGCATAATCGCCTTCTGCTTCCAGTCTCTGCCCTTCTGCATAACGGACAAGCGCGCGCGTGCGCTTCTCTCTCTCCTCTTCCGACTGCGAAGCTGTACCCGGTTGGCTCCCGCCTCGCTGCGGATTTTCAGCGCGCGCATCCCTTCGTTGAGGGAGAGCTGAAGTAACCGGCAAAAACAACAAGATGGCTGCCAGCAAAACTCTGTTAAAAGTCATTATTGATTTCCTTTCGACTGCTGCCTCAGTGAAGCCCGATGCTCTCTGCCTATTGCATCCTGGGAGCGCCTCTCATCCTTGCCTGCTCAAGAGTGCCTCAGTGAAGCCCGATGCTCTCTGCCTATTGCATCCTGGGAGCGCATCCTGGGAGCGCCTCTCATCCTTGCCTGCTCAGGAGTGCCTCAGTGAAGCCCGATGCTCTCTGCATATTGTATTAACCCTTGCCATGCATTATAGCGAGGGAAACTAAAAATAATTACTAAAAGTCCAACCACTACCAGACGAATAGTATCCGTTCGCTCCCCACTCATTATCCCTAGCACCAGACCGAGTACCCCAATCGACTCGCCCAGGGCAGCGCAGATTACCGATATGCGAAACAGATGTTCAAGTATAGCTTTGACGCCGCCTTCGGCTATTACAGTTTGTAGCTTCATTTCGCGGAACATTCGGCGGCGAATCGCAATTGCGCCCAGTCCCAGAAAGATTGCTGCGACATAAACAGGTACACGCGCTTTGCTGGGAACATCTGCCTGGCCCGGAGGCTCGATCAAAAAGAGGCCCAATCCGGCATAAATCAAGAGGCTGGCCAACAAAACCAGGAAGATTATCACCGTTTTGCGATATACAATGTCGAGTTGTGCCTGATTTTCGGCCACAGTAGTTTGTCGCATCTCTCTTGTCAAGATTCAATGGCTAATTTTAGCACTGCCAGTCAGATGCTGCTACATATTACTTCGCCGAGAAAGTAATTCTCGGAGCCCCGCTAAACGGATTCGTATCGACCAGCAATTTGGTTCCAAAAAGATCGCTCAAATTCTTCTCAGTCAAAATCTCATCTGGCCGCCCATACGCGGCTGCTTCTCCATTTTTCAACAGCAGCACCCTGTCGGCGAACTCAGCCGCCAGATTGATCTCGTGCGTTATCACTACGGCTGCCAGATTGTTTGTCCTGACCAATCCCTTTATCAGTTTCAACGCGCTCACTTGATAAGATATATCGAGGTTTGCAGTCGGCTCATCGAGAAGCAGAATCTCAGGCTCCTGAGCCAGCGCGCGGGCGAGGATCACACGTTGACGCTCGCCGCCCGAAACCTCGCTGGTTCGTCGCGCAGCCAGTTGCAATGTGTCCGTCAGTTGCAGAGCCTTCTCGGCAATAGCTATATCCGACGGCTTTTCAAAACCAAATCCATTGACATGGGCAAAGCGCCCTTGCAGGACGAATTCCATTACCGTCATGGGAAAATGCACCGCCACATCCTGCGCCACATAAGCGATCAAGCGAGCAAGCTCATTTCGTCGGTACTGAGCCATTAGCCGCCCGTTCAGCTTCACAGTGCCGCGCTCAGGCCGCAGCAAGCCTGCCAGAATTTGTACGAGTGTAGATTTGCCTGAACCGTTTGGGCCGAGGATCGCCAGCAGCTCGCTTTTGCGCACTGCGACCGAAATGCCGTTCAGCACGGGCTGTTTGTAAGAGAAGTAGATGTCTTCTGCTTCGAGCATCCTGGCCCCTCAATAGTGCATGCGCCTGAGCAGATGGAGAAACACAGGCGCGCCAATTATAGCTGTAATAGCGCCCACAGGCAGTTCCTGCGGAGCCAGAACGGTCCTCGCCACTGTGTCGGCCAGGACAAGCAGCGTGGCCCCACCTACCATAGCCGCAGGAATCAGCAAACGATGATCGCTGCCAAAAGCCAGTCTGATGATATGCGGCACTACCAATCCAACATAGCCGATGGAACCGCTCACGGCAACAACCGCTCCGGTAATGAGCGATGACAATGCAAAGACTATGAACTTCACCCGCTTCACTTCAACGCCGAGCGCCATCGCGTCTCGCTCGCCGACCATCATAAGGTTCAAGCTGCGAGCATTGGTATAAATAACTGCTACCGCTCCGAGCACCAGCAGCGACACAATCCAGAGCATCCCTTCTCCTCCCCGCGTCAGGTCGCCTAGAAGCCAGAACGTCACTCCGCGCAACTGGCTGGCAGAAGCGAGCGTGGTCAGAAAGATTATCGTAGCAGAGAAGAAAGAATTGACAATGACCCCTGCCAGGAGAAGCTTATTTGATGCCGCCTCTGAGCGGACTTCGCCTATGCGATAGACGAGCAGTATTGTCACCATTGCTCCCACAAATGACATTAGCGGGCGGCTTGCTGGAATCGATTCAGCAAAGATGAATGCTAGCAGGGCCCCTACTGCTGCGCCGGTGGAGACCCCCAGCACGTAAGGCTCCGCCAGCGGATTGCGCAGCAGCGCCTGATAAGCGGCGCCGGCAACCGCCAGGCCCCCACCCGCTACTATCGCCAGAATTATCCGGGGCAGTCGGAGATCGAGCAAGATTACTCGCTGCTCTGTGCTTGCCTCGCCTGCGCCAAGAAATATTTTCAAAATGGTTGCCAGGTGTATCCTCTCGCTGCCTGCGGTGAGGGCGATCAAGCTGATGACGGCAAGCAGCGCCAGCAACGCTGCTAGAATCGCTATACAATCGCGCGGCGTGGTCCGTGCTTTCATTTGAACGCCTCCGGATGCAGAAGTCGCGCTATCTCCTCCAGCCCATCTACAATTCGGGGCCCCGGACGCTCAACCAGATCGGCGTTAATCCGATACACGCGCCCCTGCTTGACTGCGGGCGTAGACTGGAACTGTCTCTGATTGAAATGGCCTGCTGTCACTACTCCGCGCGCATCGCCGGAGAGAATGATCACTTCCGGCTTCCTTGCGATAGCGGTCTCGCGGCTAAATTGTGGCCAGGGATTGAGTTCATCTTTCGAGATAGACTCGCCGCCCGCGAGCCAGATCAGATCAGTAGCATAAGCCCCCTTGCCAACAGTAAATAACGGCTCCGTCTGAAGAATGTAAAAGACGCGAAGGCGACTCAGGCCATTAACCTTTTTTCTCACCTCATCAATTCTTCGGCGAAGCTCGGCTACAACCTGCTCTGCCCGATCTTTGACTCCGCACAGATCGCCGATTCTCTCCATCGAAGACAGGATCTCAGAAAGGGTGCGCGGATTGGAGATGTAAGTAGGTATCCCAAGTTTGTTCAGACGTTCGGCCAGGTCTTGCAACTGGCTTGCTGTGGAGATGATCACCAGGTCTGGTTTGAGCGCGACTATTCTTTCAATGCTTGGATTGAGAGTATCGCCAACGCGCTCTTTCCTGCTTGCCTCTTCGGGATAGTTGCAATAGCTGGTCACCCCTACAATGCGCTCGCCCAGTCCCAGAGCAAAGAGCGCTTCAGTTGTCCCCGGCGAAAGAGAGATAATGCGTTGAGGGCTGTGCGAGACTTTGACCTGGCGGCCAAGCTCATCGGTGATAGTCTTTAAGCCAGCTTCAGCGGAATCGGTAGGAGCATTCGCGCTCGAACAGGCAGCTAGAAGAAGCGCAAACAGGAGATACAAGATTCTGGTCTTACTCTTGATATAAACCTTAAGAAAAAGATTACAGCAGGTTCGGGCGCAAGTACTTCGGGCGCTCAGCGCCCTCAAAACAGTTCTATTTTTAATTAGTTTTGAGGGCGCTTGGCGCCCGAGCCGAAAGTCGGCGCTGAGTGCCCTCAAAACAGTTCTGTTTTTAATTAGTTTTGAGGGCGCTTGGCGCCCGAGCTGAAAGTCGGCGCTGAGCGCCCTCAAACCAGTTCTATTTTTAATTAGTTTTGAGGGAGCTTGGCGCCCGAGCTGAAAGTCGGCGCTGAGCGCCCTCAAACCAGTTCTATTTTTAATTAGTTTTGAGGGAGCTTGGCGCCCGAGCCGAAAGTCCCTTTTCTTAAAAGCTGTAGAAGCAAAGCTCATTTGAATCTTCGCGTAATCGACCGCATTCCGGCACCGAATAAGGGGAAACCAAAAGGCTCTTGCGGAAAGCTGCCGGAAAGAGTTTAGGGTAGCACCGGGTCAATCGACGGGTCAACAGTTTCAAATTGCATCTATTTTTGTTGGGGGTGTAGAATACACCCAAGCTTGAGTGCTTCACTGCAACCTCTGCCAGGCTGGAATAAATTTCAATTAGTCAACCCGACTGGGTTAACTGAGCAAAGGAGGGTTTTTCATGTCGCTTGTGCGACACCCAGAAATGATGAAAATCCTGAAGGGCGCGAGCATTCTTGCCTGCTCAGACGGCGCTACACGGCAAACAAGCAGGCAAGGATAAGAGGCGCTCCCGGAGTATTTTCTGAGGAGTCTTTCAGGCAGCTTGAGCGACGCGGGAGAAATAGTGAAAAGCCTGGGGGCAGTAGTTTCGCCTTGCCAGGTAGTGCAACCTAATCAGGTGAGGCGGGGCACCCTCTCTCGTCGCGGCGCTCCCAGGAGAGGAGTCTTTCAGACGGCTTGTGTGACGCCCTGAAATAATGAGAACAGCGCAGTTGGAAGAAGCCTGCCCGCCTGCATTCTGCCTTCTGTGTTCCGAGGAGTAGAGATGCAAGTAAGATTGAGCCCTGCATTCCCCATTATTTTCGTCCTGGTTCTGATATTTCTCTGGGATATGGTTGACAACCGCTCGGCTGCGGCTATCAGCGATGATCCTGAACTGATCTGGCAATCGCCTCCTGACTTCGACATACGAGCTTCCTTTAGTGTCAGGGCCCCCGGCGGTTTGCCAGGCGCAAAGCAGAAGCAGGTCATAGACCGATTGAGAAATTTTGTCGGAGATGACATCCGAATAGTCACCGATCCATTAACCGGTAGGCCGCGCCACATCTTCAGCTACACGCAAGCTCTGACTGCTCCCGATAGCCGCCAGGCTCAGGACATAGCGCGCGACTTTATCAACAGCGTGCGCGATCTTTATGGCTTGAGCGCCCAGGAAGTGGCCAATCTATCGCTTGAAAAAGAGTACGAAACGAAGCACAACCGCGTCCAGCACGTTCTCTTTCAACAGAAATATAAAGACATCGAAGTTTTTCAAGCCACTTTGCAGGTCAATATAGATGGCCTCGGCCAGGTGATCAATCTGGCTGGCGATGTCTTTCCCGGCATAAATATCTCAACTTCGCCAGGGCTCTCCGCCGGAGATGCGCTGAGACTGGTTGTATCAAGCATAGATGAGGAGCTTGCGGGCAAATTCAATCCTGTCCTGAAGAGACCTGCCGAAGGGCCACAGTTGAAAACAGAATTTGAGCGGGGGCCCCTTGCAGAAGATATAGAAGCGCGGCTAACTATCTTCCCTCTGCCAAATGGAGCGCGCCTTGGCTGGCTCTTCTACCTGTACGACCGATATGGAATCAATTTGTATGAGGTGATCATTGATGCAATAGATGGCGAGCTGCTCTACAGGCGTAATTTGACGAGTTTCAATGCCAGGGGCACAGTCTTCAGCCGGAGCAGCCCGCAGCCATCGGCTACGCTCGGATTGCTGCCGCCTAATCCCAATCCGCCGCTGCTAATCGATCGCGCAGTAGTCCCATTCATCGGGGATGCCAAGGCATCGCCTGAGGGCTGGCTGGGAATGAGCATCGAGACTATAGGCAATAACGTTATTGCACGAGAGGATAAGGCCGGAGATAATGAAGCCACTCTTGGAGCTACCGCCTCAGCGCCGGATCAGGACTTCACCTTCCCGCTCCAGCTCGGCGAAGGGGCCCCATCTCCTATTAACTTTACCGACGCCGCTGTGACCAGCCTCTTCTACTGGTGCAACATTGCTCACGACTACTTCTACAATCTCGGCTTTGATGAAGCGGCTGGGAATTTCCAGCTAAATAACTTTAGCAAGGGAGGAGTAGAAGGCGATCCGGTCAGGGCCGATGCTCAAGACGGTGCGACCCATCCGGCATTTCCTAATCAATTCAGAAACAATGCCAACTTCTCTACTCCGCCCGATGGACGGAATCCGAGGATGCAGATGTTTCTATTTAGCCGCCAGCCGCAGGGGCCATACATAGATAGCGCTTTTGATCCTGAGGTTATATTACACGAGTATGCTCACGGCGTAAGCTCGCGTCTGGTGCGCGGTCTAGCTGGCTTCCAGGGCGGGGCTATGGGAGAAGGGTGGAGCGACTTCTTCGCGCTCAACTTTCTTGTGCCATCCGACGCGCCGATAGATGGCGCTTATGTTGTAGGCAGCTATGTCATACAGGATTTCTCGCGCGGCATTCGCACTCGCCCTTACTCAACTGATATGGCTATTAATCCTTTAACCTACGCCGATTTCGGCAAGGTGATAAATCGGCCAGAGGTTCATGCTGATGGCGAGATATGGGTTGAAGCGCTGTGGGATCTGCGGGCGAATCTGATCAAGGAGTATGGATTTGATGAAGGTAAGAGGCGGATGGAGCTTCTGGTGATCGATGCGATGAAGCTCTCTGCGCAATCTCCTACGATGGTAGATATGCGCGATGCAATACTTTTGGCCGACCGCGTCGATTTCAATAGCGCAGATGAGAGTCTTATCTGGCAAGCATTCAGCAAACGCGGCCTCGGCTCCCTGGCATTTGCTGTCAATGCAGGTTCAGTGCGTGTAGTGGCTTCTAATGACAGTCCCGGCCCGGCGGGCAAAGTCCGATTATATGAAGGCATTTACTATCCGGGCGAAGATGTCAGGATACTTGTTGCTGATACAAATATTCCATTGTTTGGATCTGCGCGGGTTGTTCTGAGCAGCTCTTCGGGGGACTCGGAAACCTTTGACCTGTTGCGCAACCGGACTAGCTCAGTCTTTTTCACTTCGCTCCGAACATCTTCTGGTCAAGTCAGTAGAGGAGATTCTATTTTGCAGGTGAAGCCAGGCGATGAGATTACGGCTGTTTACAATGACGCGAATGATGGCAGCAGCAGATCCGGCAGTTCAACTTTTACTGCCAGAGTAGCCTCGCCTTATACTATCTCCCTGACCGCTTCCCAAATCAAGCCACCAGCGGATGAGCGGGCGCTCAATGTGCAGGCCAATGATGCTGTAGCTCAGCTATCGCTCCCATTTGAGTTCCCTTTCTTCGATCAGAAGTATCCCAGGGTTTTTATATCTACCAATGGGCTAATAAGCTTCAATGTTGCGGAGGCGAGCCCGATCAATTCGAGGACGGCTCTACTCAGCAGAGCAGCAATAGCGCCATTGTGGTTTGACTTGAGGACTAATGGTTCAGTGCAAACTGGCGAGGATATATACACGAGCAGACCCACGCCTGACTCGATTATGTTCAGATGGGTAGCCGAATCAGTTGAGGTAAACCAACAAGGGGGCCTGCTGCCCGGCAAGCCGGTTAACTTCGCTGTCACGCTTTTCCGCGATGGCACAATCAGAATCGATTATGGCAGCGGCAACTCTGGATTTGCGCCACGATCTGGAATTCGCACTCCTACGGTTGGCATTTCAAGGGGTACAGAGACCTTCTCTCAGATCGCAACTGCCCACGATGACAATGCCAACCTGGATCAGGCTCAAGCAATAATCTTCCGGATGGACGCTGCCGCTCCCAGCGTAAGCATTGCCAGCCCTGGCGCTGGCCAGAGCGTGAAAGGCACTATAACAATCCGCGCTGATGCGACTGATGACGTGGAAGTTGCAGGAGTGCAGTTCCTGATCGATGGGAAGGCAGTCGGAGAGGAAGATCGATCTGCTCCCTATGAACTTACTCTGGATACGACAACGCTGACTAACGGGCCCCACATCGTAGCAGCCGAGGCGCGAGATACTTCAGGGAACAAGACGCGCAGCGCGCCAATCGAATTCATCGTAGCCAACAATCGCGCTCCGATACTGGCCAGGTTCGGGGACCTGTCAGTGAGGGAGGGTGAAACGCTCAGCTTCACATTGAAAGCCACCGATCCCGATGGCGATGCTCTCACCTTTAGCGCAGAGGGAATGCCTTCTCGCGCAAGCCTGGATCCGAAGACAGGTCTCTTCACCTTTAGCCCGCAGCTTGGCCGCGCCGGTCGGGTATTCACAATTACATTCACTGTATCAGACGGACAGGGCGGGAGCGACAGCATAACCGTCAATCTTACAGTGACGCGGCTGCGCTCGGGGGACCTCAACGATGACAACACTATTGATGTAAAGGATCTGACATTGTTGATTCAGATCCTGCTTGGCATCGAGCCGCGCCGCGCAGCAGCCGATGTCAATCGGGATGGAGTTGTCGATGTACAAGATTTAATACGCCTCATCCAGGCTCTAGTTGGCACTGGACCGGGACTCTAATTTAGATTTGGGGGTTGCTAATCGCGCTCCGAGCAAGCCAGGCCGCAGGATTACAACCGCTAGTGGCGAGGACGACTTTCCGCCAGGGCAAGAGTTTTCTGTGGTAGTTGTGAACCGAGATGGTCTAAGCTCAAAACCGTTTGTACCAAGGCGATAATATTCTCTCTCCAAACCAGGGGGGGCACTAAGCGCTCAAGCGGCGTAAAGAATAATCTAAATCGAAACACGAGATTGTGGGACAGCGCAATAGAACGCGGACGGACGCGGATCGAGCGGATAGGCGCAGATCAGATCAGCGTCCATCCGCGGCATCCGCCTCCGTTGGCGTTCTATCTCTGTTGCGCCTGCAGCAGTTCCTCAGATTTTGGCTATAAAATCTAGCACCTTGTTGAGGTATATCTCAGGAGCCGTATGGTAAGCGTGGCCGTGTCTGGCGCCAGGCACGATAAGCAGATCTTTTTTCGGGCTCTTGCAGACTTGATAAAGCCGTTCGGCAATACGCGGGGGCATACGGCGATCTGCTCCCCCGGCAATGAACAGCACCGGTCTGTCGCCAATCTTTTCTACTGCCTTTTCAAGATCGAAATCTTCATAATCAAGCCCGATGCGCCACTCGGTAATCAGCAGAAACTCGTAAACAACGGGAAACTTCGGCAACTTGAGGAACTCTTTAGCATGATGGGTCACCGTCTCCTCAAATGAGAGGAATGTGCTGTCTGAGATGACTGCGGCTACATCAAGTGTCTCTGCCGCAGCCATCAATGACGCTGCTGCGCCCATCGAGACCCCCATCAAGACGATCTTATCTTGCGGCCGCAAAGCTTCGCGCACGTGCTTGACTGCGCCCCTAACGTCGAATCGCTCAAGATAGCCGAGAGTCCTGTGCTCGCCTTCGCTCTTGCCGTGACGGCGAAAATCGAATATCACGACCGAATAGCCTGCGCACCATAGATCAGTTGCACGGCGGAGCATCTCTACGCGACTTCTGTTCAATCCGTGACACAGTATTATGGTCACACCTTTGCCATTATTCTCCAAAAACCAACCGCTCAATCTATTGCCATCTATGCTTGAAAACTCAATATCTTTGTAATTTGCGCCGTAGATTGCCGGGGTCTCTGAGTCCCCTCTATCAAGATTGAACGCTGACTGGGTCATCAGGTAAGAGAGGCCATAAGGGATGACTCCAAAGACAAAGAGCAAAATGATAATAATGATTGTCATCAGGATGCGCTTAAGCCATTTGCGCAGACGAGATCTCTTTTTAGGCGGTTGGACTGTTGCTTTCATCAGGTTCTTTAATTATCAACACAAAAACGGTCGCCAGCAGCGTGACTGCTGCCATAGCCAGCGCGACCGCTGCGTAGCCATAAGCTTCATAACACAATCCGCTGACTAAAACAAATGACGCGATGCCAAGCTGTGAGGCAGTGTTTCTCACGGCAATATAAGCGCCTCGTTCAGAAGCGCCAATGAGTTCGGTGGTGAGCGCCTGGAGGGGCCCCTGGCGAAACGCCGCTGCTGCGCTTACCAGCGAGAACCCTGCCAGCAATGCTCCCGGCCAGTTGAGGTAAGGCACCACAGCAAATCCGGCTGCAAGAATGATGTTGCCGATTATGATTACGCTCTTCTTGCTGACGCGATCCGAGAGCTTGCCCGCTACTGGAGCCGCTACGAATGTCGCCAGGCCCCCAATCAGAAACACGATTCCAATAGTCTGTGTCTTTATCTGAAATGTTCTGCTCAGCCAGTCTCCCAGATAGGTGATGAAGCCAACCAGTCCGCCGGAGAAGAGAAAAGATACGATGATGCCGGCGCAGGTAGAGCGCCGGTTGAAGAAGCTCAGGTAGCTGGCAAAGACTCCAACTGATTTCGAGCCTTTGATCTGTTGCTCAGGCAAATATCTCATCACAAGCGCAAATGCAATCAAGCCGAGCAGGGCCAGCCCGTAATAGACGGCGCGCCAGCCGTAGCTCCCGGCCAGTTGAGTACCCGCCACCACTCCTATTGTCACTGCGGCAAAGTAAGATGTTGATATGATGCCCATTGCCAGGCCGCGCTTTTCATAAGGGAAGTAATCGCCTGCAAAAGAGATGGCGCAGGTTGAGAAGGCCCCCGCTGCCATGCCCGTCATTGTGCGAGAGAGCAAGAGAGTGTTGTAGCCGGGAGCGAGCGCGGTGATTATTGAAACAATAGCGAAGATAAAGGCCGCGAGCCTGAGAAAGATCACGCGGCCTTTGATGTCTGAGAGATAGCCGATGATGAGCGAGGCGACGGCTGCTGCCAGCGCATAGGCAGTGACAATGCGGCCGAGCCTGGCAGCGCTCGTTTGAATCGAGGCCGAAATCATCGGCAGCAGCGGAGAGATCAATTGATTATCAGCTACGCCGATGAAAAGGATTATGAAGAGCAGGACGAGCACTGTACGCTCAGTCATGATGAATATTCAGAGTAACTTCTCAGCCCCGGCAGCGGCCCCCTGTCTATAGTAGGCAATGATTGAAATCTTCTTAGCTGCCGTCTTGAGCGACCTGTTGGCCAAGGATTTAGGCCGCTCAATGCCGCAGCTAGAGAGGTCTTTTATCTCCCGATTCTATAAAGCGGGTCGCTCAATGCCGCAGCTAAACTCTGCTCCCATTGAATAGTTACTTCTATAATTCAATGTTTGTGATCTTTGCCGCTGCTCTTCTCTCTGTTGAGGCAACCGGGGAGACGGTAGAAATCGCTTCGAGAGAAGTCGGTCTGATCGTTGTAATCAAAGTCCCCCTGGTTGGCATTGGTGTCATTGACCGAGAATCTGTTGCCGAATTCATCTTTGACCATAAGATATTCGGTCTTGCCTTTGATCGCTTCGCGGATGGCCCAGGAAGTGTTGTTGACTACTATCACCGGCTTGCTGCCGTCCATTCCCATTATGTATCTGGCTTTGAAACCGGCGACGCCGCCTCCGATCTCTACCATTGATTGCTTGTCATCATACTGCTGTTTTATAGCCACATACTTGATGCCGAGAGGCTTTATTCCTTCGCTTGCGTGCTCTCTCGCGTTCATTACTTTTGCGGCTATTGCCTCAAGCGCCTTGCGCTGACGCTCATCGGCTGACGAGTCGATGTAGACGACCATGCCTCTTTTGCCATTTGCGCCGCCAAACTTCAACCCATCGAGCTTGATCCCGTTAAAGTCCCCCTCTTTGATCTCATAGGACCAGACCGCATAGCAGTACTTATGAGGCGATGGCGACTCGCCGAAATTGCATGTACAGGGGACATTACAGGTGCAAGCTTCGCTGAGGGCGCCTTTGATATGCCAGCGGTCGCTTGAGCTATTAGCTTTATCCTGAGCGATGCCGATAGCAGCAACGGCCACCAAACATAATAAAGCAAGTATTAGATTCCTTATTGTCATACTTCCTCCTGATTCAAAGCTCGATACGTTATGTGATTTCCAGGCTGGCCAACTGTGACTCTCCTCAGAAGTGTTCTGGGAGCGCTAGTCTCCTTGCCTGCTTGCTTACAATTTAGCGCAACATGGCAGGCAAGGATGCCTGCGCTCCCAGGCTTTTCGTCATTTCAGGGCGTCGCACAAGCCGTCTGAAAAACTCCTCAGTAACTTTTCAATCAGCCGAATCTCATTATGATTTGAGATCGAGCGAATTCTTTCCCTCTGATCCTTTAGATCTTTGAGCCGACCCATTTGCGATTCTACGCAGCCTCGCGGGTGATCTACAAATTCCCTGAGCGTTACGCCTTCGGCTATATGCATGCCGAGGCAGGATTGTCTTATCTGTTCCACTTGCCACATGCCGGGCTCCTCTACCAGAACCAGCGGCGCGCCGCACGCTATGGCATCATTTACCGTGCCCCCTCCGGCTCTGGTCAGCACCAGATCGAAAGCGGGAAACAGGATGTGATGAGTCTCGCCGGCAATTTTGTCTATAAAGATCAATCTCTGTCTGTTTCCCAGCAACGCTTTTTCGACCCTTTCCTGCTGGCTCAAAACAATCCCGCGACTTTCAACCTCAGCAGGACTGTAGATTACTACGTTATAATCCGGCTCATTGATCTGGTAATCGTCTATCATCCGCTTGAGAATCTTGTCCCAGACGGATGTTCCCGCTCCCGATACAAACAGTGCAGGGAGATCATTGTTGATGCCCAGTAGCTCCCTCGCATACCGGCGGGCTCTATCATACGCCTTCTCAGGGCAGCGGCCGCCGGCTTCGATCTCTACTCTCAAATCAGACAGTTCTTGATCATCGACGTATTCAAGCGTAGCCAGCGGCCCCCCCAGGGCCCCTCGAATTACTTGGGGAGAGCGGCCAAGCAGCTTTGTCCAGTGTCCGTGATAATCAAGCGGGGAGATAGGCTCGCTGAATATTATCGCCTCTTGCGCCAGCGCCTCGTCATTCTCTATATCCACAAGTGCATCTTCGACCTTATCGGTTAACGCCTCCGGCAGCGGAATGCTGAACGCGATCTTTCGCAAGCTGAGGCTCCAGGCATGATCAAATACTGTAGCAGCCGCTACCATCTTTTTTGATTTCGCCGCTCTATTCAAGTTCTCCGAGTAAACGGATCTGACCAGTTGGGGCACTCCAAGATCGATCACCAGATCGGCGTCCTCAAGCGCATTCGACCTGGAGAGCTCCGATCGGTATTCTCTTCTCGATTCTGCGTATGTGAGGATGGCCGCTTCGATGCTGGCAAGCGCGTCTGTGGAGCCTTCTCGTTTGACCAGCTCTATCTTGTTAGCGCCTTCATTTAACTTGACTATCTCTATCGCCGGCCCGTTGGATGAGTCGGCGAATATACTCTTGTGAAAATCCTCTCGTCTTCTGGTGGCAACTACGACTCTAATTTTTGAGACGCAATCTTTTCTCTGGCGGGCGATCTCTTTTATCAATCTCACAGCCCAGGCAGAGGTGCCCAGGCCATCTTCATTCGGGGCTATAACAACTGTGTGGCCCTTATTCATATTCTAACGCTTTTTCATGCGCCGGCCGCGAGGCCGCACTAACGAGCTTTAGCTTTTGCCTTATCGGCTTGAGAGAGGGTTTGCCAGAGGAAGCCGAGCGACCGGTCAAGCACGCTCAGTCCGTACTCCCAGCCGTGATTGCCGGGGAACAGGTGGAACTCGTGTTCGATCCCGGCCTTCGTCAATCTCTCATCGAGTATCTTCGCGCCCTCATAGAAGCCGAACCGATCTTCTGTGCCGCAGTCAAAATATATCTTAAGCTTTTCGCTTTTGATCTTAGCGGCATTTCGCTCGGCCAGGACAACCGGATTATTATCGTCAAACAGCTCCTTGTCGATGGGATCGCCGAATATGGGGGTGAGTATTTGATAGTAGATGCGGCCTGCGCGAGTATTTTGTTCGGCGGGCTTTGCCGGGGCCTCTGCCACCAGCGCCGCGCTATGGGCCCCTACGCCGGAGAACTTGTCGGGATACCGAAATGCAATCTTGAGGGCGCCAAAGCCGCCCATCGAGATGCCCATTATTGCGCGCCCTTGTTTAGCGGCAATGGTCCGGTAGTTGGCGTCAATATATTCAATGAAGTCTTTAGCAATAGCGTCTTCAAATTGCCCTTTGCCATCTTTGAAGTTCATGTAGAAGCTTCTTCCACCATCGGGCACGGCGACGATGAAATCGCCGACGTGGCCTTCGCTGCGCAATCGGTCGAGCAGCGCGGCTGCGCCTCGCTCTTGCCAGCGGCGCTCATTTTCAAACAGGCCGTGCAAGAAGTAGATTACCGGGTAACGTCTATTGCCCGTGTTGTAGGATGGAGGCAGATGCACAAGGTAGCGCACATCGCGCGCGAGCGCCTTTGATGGGAATGTCTTGGCCTCTATCAAAGCTGCGCCATCGGCGCTCGGCTTAGCCGCCTCTGCATTTTGTGCGCCCCCGGCCTGGGCAAACGAGCTTATTTCCCAGGGGGCCAGAAGCAGTATCAACAGCGGGAGAATCAGAGCTATATAGAAGGGGTTATTCTTGTCTCGATGGCTTCTCATATATTCATCCTCTTTTAGCCTCGCTCTGTCGGCTTTTGAGTTCAAATCTCTAAGTCAATTTGATATTGCGTTGACGCAGGGCTCCCAATGTATATCTCAGTCGCTGATTCGAGATCAAGCTTGAAGCTATTCGAACAGCTCTAGCTCGAGATTGGCTGCAGCAATATCGGTCAGATCAACTACGGCGGCGGCATTGACCCCCATTGCAATGCAGATGGTTTCGGATATTTCCTCTCTGGTCGCGCCGTATTTGATGGCCTTGCGGATGTGGCCCTCGAGACAGCCCTGGCATTTGGCCGTGAGCGCCGCAGCAATGGCGATTAGCTCTTTAGTCTTGCGATCAAGGGTGGTCTTCTTGTAAGACTCTTGATAGAACTCAAAATAGATGCGCTTCATGTGAGGCGCAACCATGCTATAAGAGGCGGGCTTCTTCTTTTTCTTCGCCACTTTGAGCTTGGAATCGTTATTGGTTGTAACCGCTGATTTCATTTATCAATGCTCTCCCGGAAAGATCGTTAATTGCGATAATAATAGTTCCCTTTCTGATGACAGTCCAAGGGATATAAGCAGAGTCTTTACCATAAATAGTTGAGGGAAAGCCAGTCTCGCCAGGCTGTTTTTACCTATTTTTACAATCATACTCTCCCATCAAACTTGCGGTGCAGGCCATGAGGATCGTCGGCAGCAGATAGACGTTTAATTGCCAGGTTACTCGGTTGCCGATCTCGATGCGCTACAGCTTTGTGCACACAGCCAGGCCGTCTCGTATCGGCAATATAGTTGTTAGCAGATCGGGCGAGGAGTAGATCAATCGGTTGAACTCTTGAATTCCCGCAGTGTCCCTATCACCCGGATGGGCCGGTCGCGTGACTCTCCCGCTCCACAGCACATTGTCGGTTATAAACAGGCCCCCTTTGCGCAAGCGGGGCACCGCTTTGTGAAAGACCTGCGGGTAATAGTGTTTGTCAACATCATTGAAGATGAGATCAAATGAGCCTTCAACTTGATCTATCAAATCGAGCGAGTTGCCAACCAGAATCTCTATTCGATCGGTGACGCCCGCGCGCTCGAAGTAGCCGGCTGCCTCGGATGCGTTGCTCTGACTGCCGTCGGTGTAATAGACCTTGCCGCCATCGCCGACTGCGCGCGCAAGCCAGATAGTAGAATAGCCTATTGCCGACCCCATCTCGAACACGCGGCGCGCGCCTATCAATGTGGCGTATTGATAAATGACGCGGGCAACGACAGGGCCGATAATAGGAATGCCGTGCTGATAGGCCACTCCCTCCATCTCCTGGAGAACTCTATCGCGAGCAGGCAGCAAAGAGTAGATGTACCTCTCAACATCTAAGTCAGTAATTCTGTTCATATTGGAGGTTCCTTGTGCAATGCGTAAAGCGTAATGCGTAATGAAGAACGGGATGTATAATACATAAAAAGAAGTGACATCATACATGCCTCATCTTGCTCATTGCCAATAGCGAATTACGCATTATGCATCAGGCATTACGAATTACTTTTCTTTTGGCTTGAGAACCTTGATCTTTCGGACGACCTCCGGCAAGTGAGCGTAATAAGTGATCTCGACGCGATGGCCTTCTTTCAGATCTTTAAGCTCAAGCTCGGATTTGCCAAACTCTTTCTTATCGCCGTTGATCTTCACTGATTGAGCCACGCGATAAGTCATCGTCCCGTTGGTAATCTCGTCCTTAACGGTGATTGTTTTGGAGTTGAGATTGACTTTCAAGATTACGGCGGTGGTGCTCTCGTTCTTATAGAACTTGGGCTCCGTATTTGGCAGTTTGCCCGGACCATAGGAGCCCTGCGCGTATGCGCCGATCGGGAGCAATAGAAGAGACAGTGCAAAAGCGAATAAAGCGGCTTTGAACATGTTACCCTCCTTAATCTCTATATTGCTGTCACACAACAAGTCAGCGAAACAGTAGCAGCATGAACTATACAGCGCGGGATCCGGTCTGTGATGGTAATACAGTGGACCCTGCGCCATCGAATTATTCGGCGGCCTTCGAGCCCGCTACATTGCCCACAGCCCCTGAGCCTTTGTAGGCCGGATCGATGATGAAGCGAAGCTGGCCGAGCTGATTGGAGATGGCGACAAACTTGACGCCGCAGACGGGACAGATGAGCGGGTCCCCTTTCTTCGGCTGTTTGAATTCAGGCGCAGTCGGCTTGAAGTATTCCGCCTTCATCGAAACGGTGTCTTCGGGACCGGTGTAGTTATATATCTCAGTATTGCAGAAACTACAGATGACAGATTTCATGCTCTCTTCGCTCCCTGCATTGATTATGAAGACAGGTTATAGTTTATCTGAGCCGGGATTTTGATTCAACGGCGATCTGTCGGTTGCTTCCGCATTGCCCTGAGAATTCCGCTTGCAGCGCCCGATCTCTTCACGACGATTTGCTTCAATCCGACCGTCAGGCGGTCAAAGTATGCAAACTGCTAACATGGGCCCCCTCTCATCGCAGAGGCGCAGAGCAGGCGGAGCTATCGCAGAGGTTTTCTGCGGCGCTTCCCCGTGCGCCCTCTGCGCCTCGACGGTGAGGAGGAGCCGGTTTGGCCAGCCTGGGGCCCCTAACTATAGCCCTCGAGAAAAAGATTGCCGTCGGTTCGGGCGGTTTTGAGGGCGCCCGACGCCCGAAGTATTTGCGCCCGAACGGGAAAATGTTTTTCTTAAGAACTATAGCTGATCCTGAGACTCTCGCGATTAACCCCACAGGCGATCCTACCAGGATTTAGGCTCGGAAATCTCTTTGAACGCGTCGGCCAGCTCGTCATCTCTATCTGTTTCCAGGGCAATATCGGCCATCGAGATGATGCCCTTCAGCCGGTTATCGCTATCTGTGACCAGAATTCTGCGCACCTCTTTATCGCCCATCTTGCCGATGGCGTCCACCACGCGATCTGATGGACGGACGGTGTAGGCTTTCTCGGTCATGCAGTCTTTGACGGTCAGCTTGTAAGGATCTTTGTCTTTGTCTGCCAGGCAGCGGCACACGATGTCTCGGTCGGTGATGATGCCTACGACCCGGTTGTTGCCTTCGACTACAGGAATGGCCCCCACATCCTCTTCTTTCATCAATTGAGCTGCCTCGCGCAAAGGCATATCCCTGGTGCAGGTGGCCACATTGCGAGTCATAATATCGCGGCACAACAGAGTAGAGCGCACAGGTCCCCTTTCCGTTCCCGCGCGCCACTCCCTTGAGGGAGGCCATCGCTGGCTCTCATAATGAGAATAGCGCTCCGTGGCGTCCCTGTATGTCGTCCCTCGGTAAGGGTCGCGTTCATACATCTCATAGCGGCCGGGGCGCGACCATTCTCCATAATCTCTCTCACGCCAATAATCGGCGTCTGCTTCTCTTCTTGAACGTTCAAAGTCTCTAGTATATCTCATTTTCTTCCTCCCCGTTAAGTTTAAAGACACGGTCCAGTGCGCCGACTGAAAGGCTGTATTCAACCTTCAGCCTCTGCATCTTCTGTGGCCTTGCCCGTAGCGGCGCCGCTACGGGCAAGGCCGCAGGATAGGATCAACTCTTCTTAACTTTGAGCTGGTTATTAACCGACTTGACGCCTTCTGTCTCAGTGGCTAATCTGGCTGCCTTGTCGCGTTCGGCGGCAGAAGAGACTTCGCCTTTGAGCGAGACGACGCCATTTTTCACATCAACGTCTGTTCCTATGATTCCTTCGGCGAGCAACTTGGCCTTTATCTTGGTCAGTATTGTTGCATCGTCCAGAGTGGTGGTTCTATCTCTGTCACCCTCCTGGGCTGTCTGTTTATCTCTTTCGGTTCCGTTAGTTGTTTCCTTACCCTCTCCCGCTCTGGCTGCGGCCGGGTTTACTTGCAGGCGATTGTCCACGCGCTTGACCCCTTCGACCTGGGCCGCCAGTTCGCCGGCGCGATCTTTCGCCCTTTGTGAATCAACCTCTCCGGTCAATGTCACCACTCCTCCTTTAGTATCTACATCTACTTTCAGCGCGCTAATTTCGCTGTCGGCAGCGAGTCTCTGCTTAACTTTGGTGGTGGTAGCGGCATCACCGGTATTGTTGCAAGCAGCGAAGAGAATAAGAACTGAACTTATGATAGATAACAAGAATTTCACTCTAACCATAACTCCTTACCTCCTATTAAAGGAATATTTGTGTTGTATGCTCTCATGAACTTCATGCATCAATGGGACACAGAGGTTCTCAAATTCAAGCTATTTTTGAAGGTGCAATTGGTATGCCAGCCGCGAGGCGATCAGATCACAGCGCCGGTGTACTGCGATAGTACGGATCAATTCATGGCATTCAGTGTTCTATGCTCGATGTTCGACGTTTGCGCTAGTAGGATGAACATCGAACGTAGAATAAGGCGAGTTATATGAAGTTTCGCTACGCCTCTTTATCCTGGCGGGAGCCGGAAGGGGCCTTGTCAAGGCCCCCGGCGGTCCAATCCGGCTCCCGCTTCCTCACAAATAGTCGGTCAACTTATACTTCTTGATTTTGTTGTATAACCTGGGCCGGTAGATCCCCAGGATAGAGGCTGCCGCCTGTTTATTGCCTTCGGTGCGCTGGAGCGTTTTGAGTATGACCATCTTCTCGATCTGCTCCAGAGTCATATTGGGCGGCACGTGAAAATCTTCCGGCGAAACAGGCACGGCTGCCTTATCGAATGGCAGGTCCTCCGGCTCGATTACATCGCCTTTGGACAGCAGCACGGCGCGCTCAATAGCATTTTCCAGTTCGCGCACGTTGCCTGGCCAACTGTAACTGAACATGCGATTATAGGCGGCGGGAGATATTCCCCGCACCGGGCGCTGGTACTTGTGAGCAAAGCGTCTCAGGAAATGTTCGGCAAGCAACTGGATGTCTTCGGTGCGCTCGCGCAGAGGGGGCACTTCGATGGTAATAGTGCTGACGCGGTAGAACAGATCCTCGCGCAGCACCCCTTCGCGGACAGCCTCTGTGGGAATCTTGTTTGTTGAGCTTATCAGGCGAAAGTCTACTTCTACCGGCTTGTCGCTGCCCAGCTTGTAGTAAGCGCGCTCTTGCAGCACTCGCAGCAATTTGGGCTGCAATTCCAGCGGCATCTCGGAAATCTCATCCAGGAGAAGGGAACCCCCATCGGCGCTGCCGATCAATCCCTCCTTGTCGCGATTGGCGCCGGTGAAGGCCCCCTTGGTATGACCAAACAGTTCTGATTCGATCAGCTCTTTGGGCAACGCCGCGCAATTGACCTTGACGAACGGTTTCTTAGCCCGCAGTGAATTATAGTGGATTGCATTAGCTATAAGCTCTTTGCCTGTGCCCGACTCGCCCACAATCAGGATATTGGCGTCTGATTTGGCCACGCTCTCGATTATCTCGAAGATATTCTGCATGGCTTTGCTGCGCCCGACTATATCGAAATAAGAGTCGCGATCGCGCAGCTTCCTGCGCAGCCCCTCAGATTCTGCTACCAGTGCTCGCCGCTCCAGCGCCTTTTCCACTAACACCAGCAGTTCATCGGCTTCAAACGGCTTTTCGACAAAGTAGAAGGCTCCGGCTTTTGTGGCTTCAACCGCCTTGGCAACCGATCCGTAACCGGTAATGATTATAACCTCTGTGCCGGGCGACATCTCTTTGATCCGGCGCAGCACCTGAATGCCTTCAATATCGGGCAGTTGCAGGTCTACTATGACGAGATCAAAGTTTTCGCTCTCAAAAGCTTTCAGCCCCTCTTGCCCTGACGCCGCCGTCTTGACCTGATAACCGCTCTCGGCCAGAACCAGCCGCAGCCCATTGACTACGGCCGGTTCGTCATCGACGACGAGTATCTTGAACCTCTCTTTCACGACTTCTCCTCAAATCTCATTTGGCTTATTTGTGCAGTCAAGGCATCAATGCCGGCAATGATCTTCTCGACCGGTTCGACCAGCGCGGCGTCATGAGAGAGCCGACGTTTGAGGAATGTGGCATAGAGTTTCATGCCGCCGAGCTGATTCTTCAGATCGTGCCTTAAACGCTGAGATAGGAGAGTCGATGAGCAGGAGGAGTTAGGCTGCTCTGACTTCTGAGGGCTATCGAGTTGAGCGATCAGGAGCAGTATGAATCCCCCTTGCTGCCCGTCTGATTTGAGGGAAAGAAGATGCGCTTGAAGCAGGCCCTGTCCAGACGCGAGGCTCAGTTGTTGCGAGGCATTAATCGCGCTCTCTCTACTTCTCATCTCGCTCTCGAGCCAGTCGGTCAGTTGTGGAATCTCTTTGAACACATCTGCGCACTGTCGTCCCAGTAACTGCGGTGAGATGGAAAAGTCTTGAGTAAATTTCTCTATTTCACCGCCTACCGAGTTGATGCGGCCGGCCGCATCACAAGCTATGACTGTGACCGAAGCCCTGTCCATTTTTGTGTTCTTGTTAGCTTACTTTGGCCCCCATTATATTGCCTGAACCTGTACTGCACAAGCTTTGTAATCCTCTGTCTTCGTGTACTATTCTCCTACCTCAGACGTTTGTAAACAGTACACTCAATAAGGCTTATAAGGACCCTGCTATTAATACAGCACTTGCTATGCCATGACTCAATAAGGCTTATAAGGACCTTGCTATTAATACAGCACTTGCTATGCCATGAATTGTCCGGTTTTTTCATCAGGTTTAAAGGAAGTGTCTCAGGACAATGCTCAGTTGAAAATAATCCTTAGAAACTTGCGCTTCCCGACCTGTATTAGAACATCTTCTCTCTTGTCGGTATCGATCTCGAAGGTCGCGTTTGAAACTCGCTCGCCGCCGACTCGCACGCCTCCCTGTTCTATAAGGCGACGAGCTTCGGCCACAGACTGGGCCAGTCCGACCTGAGCCATTAGCTTTGCCAGCTTGACCGGCCCTTCCCGTCGCCGCCCCACTTGAGCTATTTCAGCCGGGGTCTGTTTCTGGCGAAAGATGCGGTTGAACTCTTCTTCCGCGCGCTCTGCCTCTTCCTTAGAGTAGAAATCGGTAATAATTCTCTTAGCCAGTTCCGCTTTAGCATCGCGGGGATTAAGTGCTCCGCTAGAGGCGCGCGCGCGCATTGCTTCGATCTCAGCCGCGCTCATATCGGTCAAAAGCTCATAGTAGCGCCACATCAATTCATCTGAGATCGACATAGTTTTGCCGAATATCTCTTGCGGGGGCTCGGCTATGCCTATGTAATTGCCCAGCGATTTCGACATCTTCTGCGTGCCGTCCAGCCCTTCGAGCATTGGAGTGGTGATTATCACCTGCGGCTCCTGCCCGAACTCGCGCTGCAAATCGCGCCCGACAAGCATGTTGAATTTCTGATCGGTGCCCCCCAGCTCTACATCCGCTTCTAATGCTACCGAATCGTAGGCCATCACCAGCGGATAGAGCAGTTCATGCATCTGGATCGAATGGCCCGCCTGAATGCGGCGGGTGAAGTCATCGCGCTCCAGTATCTGAGCGACGGTGACCTTTGACGCAAGCCTTATCCAATCGTCCGATTTCAATCGGGACATCCATCGGCTGTTGAAGTCGATGACCGTCTTTTCCGGATCGAGGACGCGGAAGACCTGGCGTTTGTATGTCTCGGCGTTTTGATTTATCTGCTCGGCAGTCAGTGGGGGCCTGGTAACAGATCGCCCGGTCGGGTCGCCGATCATCCCGGTGAAATCGCCGATCAAGAAGATCACCGTGTGGCCCAGCTCCTGAAATTGCCGCAGTTTGCGCAGCACTACGGTATGGCCGAGATGCAGATCGGGCGCCGTAGGATCGGCTCCCAACTTTACTCGGAGAGGTTTTCCCGTTTTGGCCGAGCGTTCAAGCTTCGCCTTGAGATCCTCTTCGCGTATTATCTCGACCGTCCCTTTTTTGATGTACTGTATCTGTTCGTCAATTGTCATCGTCTATCTTGATAACCCTTCTACCTTCGATCTTAAATCTCTCGTTGAGCACAAAGTCAACAGCTTCGGCATAGATTCTGTGCTCCTGCTCCAGTATTCGCGCAGAGAGCGTCTCTTCTGTATCCGAATCATAGACAGGCACAGCGGCCTGTTTGATGATAGGACCACTGTCGAGCCCCTCGTCAACAAAATGGACCGTGCAGCCTGAAACCTTCACGCCATACTGTAGCGCCTGCTTCTGCGCATCAAGGCCGGGAAACGATGGCAGCAAGGCCGGATGAATGTTGAGAATGCGCATGGGGAATTCGCCGATGAAATAGGGGCTCAGCAATCTCATATAACCTGCCAGACAGACCAGATCCACCTGGCGCTTCTTCAGCTCTGCGACTATCAGCCGTTCATGCTGCTCGCGCGTGAGACCTCTGGGATTGATGTAGATCGCTTCGATGCCCAGCGCGCGGGCCTTTTCCAGCCCCGGAGCAGTTTCGACATTGCTGATGACGACGGCGATGTGAGCGCGCAAGCGGCCCGATTGAGCCGCTTCTGCCAGCGCCGCCATGTTTGATCCACGCCCTGAGATCAATATGCCGATGCGCTTCATTCAGCTTGCCAGTCTTACCTCTCTAGCGCCTTCTACCACCGCGCCTATGAGGAAAAATTTCTCTCCCATTCTGCTCAAGTGTGATTTCACCTCGTCAACACTCTCAACATCAGCAATTATCACCATTCCCACGCCCATGTTGAATATGCGGTACATCTCGCGCTTATCAATTTTGCCGAGCCGCTGCAAGTATTCAAATACCGGCAATACATCCCATGATCCTTCTTTAATCTCGACTGCGCAACCTTCAGGCAAGATGCGCGGGATATTTTCCAGTAGTCCCCCGCCGGTAATATGCGCCAATCCTTTGATCCTTTTTGCTTCGATCAAATCTATAAGCGCGGGCAGGTAGCTCCTGTGCGGCTTCAGCAGCTCTTCTCCGACGGTGCACCCTAGAGCTTCAATATAGGTGTCCGGCCCGTGTCCGGCAATCTCAAACATCAGCTTGCGCGCCAGGCTGTAACCGTTCGTGTGAAGCCCGACAGAAGGCAATCCTAAGAGCGCGTCTCCGACTTTTATCGTCGAGCCGTCGATAATGTTTTGCCTATCAACAACACCGATGATTGTGCCGGCAACATCGTATTCGCCTTCGTTATAAAAGCCCGGCATTTCAGCCGTCTCTCCGCCGAGGAGCGCACAGTTGGCTTCGCGGCAGCCGCGCGCGAGCCCTTCAACTAGTTGCGCAATAACGTTTGGCTCCATTTTGCCGGTTGCGATATAGTCCATAAAGAAGAGCGGGCGCGCCCCCTGCACGAGAATGTCATTGACGCAATGGCAGACCAGATCATAACCGACCGTATTGTGAATGCCGGTCATAAATGCCAGTTTCAACTTGGTGCCCACTCCATCTGTGCTTGCCACCAGAACCGGCTCTCGCATCGCGCCAAAATCGGCGCGAAACATTCCGCCGAAACTGCCAATCTCGGTCAACACATTGGCGGTGAAGGTCTCCCGCGCCAGCGCGCTGATGCGCTCTTTTGCTTGGTTGGCCGCGTCAATACTGACGCCTGCATCGCTGTAGTTTATGCTCATAATTAACGTTGTCTCATACTGTTTAGAGTTGGGTTACGAACTCACTTTGGACCAAGCCCGGGTTATAGCGCCCGCGGCCGCTTCCGCGTGGTCCGATTTCAGACCAAAAACCGCTTGATTCTTCCACCGCCAGAGCAATCAATTCAGGCTGCTTCCCCGTAGTCCGATTTCAAACCAAAAACGGTATCTTGTGTTCTTTGAGTGCGAGAGAATAGGCAAGGCTTGATTAAGCTTTACCGGCTCACCTGGCCACGCACTCTGAGAATACATTAGCCGCTGAAGTTTAAACTCTGTCTTAGTTGGATCACTGCCCTCAATGAGCCGTTAAAGTTTAAACTTTGTCTTAGTTGGATCGCTGTCCTCAGTCAATTCCCGGAGAAGCTCTTCTGCCCGGTTCTGCTGCTGGCGAGAGGCCTCTTCATCGATTTCAAATCTCAAATCTAAAATAGAACCTTCGCGCGCTTCTGCCGGCAGATATTTCCTGGGGAAATCAAATTGCACCGTCTCATCATCGCACAGCGCGATTACCGCCGCTCCATTTTCAAATCTATCTACAAAAACTTTCATCGCTCATTCTCTGCGCCCGGTCTTAGGGTCAACCGGATGGCGGCTTATCCCTCTTCTATTCTCCGCGCCCGGCTTTGCACCGATGAGAGAGGAAGGCTGCTCCTATCTTCTCCCTCATAAGCGCAACGTTGAGCTTATCAATGCGCAACTGCGCCGATGAGAGAGAAAGGCTGCTTCTATCTTCTCGTCGCTCATTCTCCGCGCCGGGCTTTGCGTTTCTGGCGGGGCTGCGCCCCGTCTTCGCCTCTGCCATCCATTGCCAGATCGGTATCCTCAATCCTGGCCCGGCGGCCCGCCCACAGTGCCTCTGTGGCCTCATGAGCGGCGCGCACATTATAGCTGTTGCCGTCCGATGTGACCACTATCTCTCCTTGGAGATCGGTGCGATAAAGTTGAATGTTATTCTTTCTCAGCCTGTCGAGCAATGGCTGAGAAGGATGACCATACTCGTTATCGGCGCTACAGGAGATTATCGCCACTTCAGGCTTGATGCGCCTGAGCATCTCTTCCGAGCTTGCCCAGCGCGATCCATGATGAGCTACCTTGTACACTTGAGATTCTAGCGGAGCGCCTTCTTCTAAAACTCTCTTCTCCGTTTCCAACTCGCTATCGCCTGAAAAGTAGGCAGCGAAGTTGCCATAACTGAGCCGGAGAATTACCGAATTGGCATTCTTATCGCTGCGCGAGCCATGGATAAACGGGCGAGAGGGCCCCAACACATGCAGCTTCACGCCCGAATCAAGCTCAAACTCCTGGCCTGATTTTGCCGCTATGAGAGGGATGCCGCGCGAGCGAATCTCTTCGAGCATTTTAGTGTAGGTGATGGTTGCATCCTGGACGAAGCTGCTATCGAGGAACTGTTTTACTTTGATATGGCTGAGCACATCTCGCATCTCGCCTATATGATCCAGGTGAGGGTGCGTTGCCACTGCCAGATCGATTTGATCAATGCTTTGCTCTCTGAGCGCCTCAAGCACGCGGTTTCGACCGTCAGGGGGCCCCGCGTCGATCAGCACGCTCTTGCGCTGCGGGGTGATAATCAAAATAGAATCGCCCTGACCGACATCGAGGAAATGGATCGCAAGCTGGCCGCCGGTGACGAATGGCCCCGGCATTTGCCTGAGTTTTAGTATGCCGAACAGGGCGAGACCAATAAGGGCAAAGGCGATGAGTATTATCGTGAGGCAGCCGGTGAGTTTTCTATTGCTCATTATCCCTGCTACTGGAGCCCCTTCTCGAACTCCACCAGTGCTCCGTCACTAAGCCGATCCCATTGAGCAAATTCATCCTGGAGAGCCAGAGCGGCCTGACGGCTCTGGATTAAAATGCTTTCCTTATACAGCCCAACAATCTGCAAGGGGTCAGGAAAGGCTTCGTCAGGAAGATACTTAACCTCATCTACTAAAGCCTGTTGAAAGCCGGTAATTTCGCTCATGAAATTGCTCCGTTACTGCTCATTTGCTACAAAGCTTCGCCGCCGATCCAACTAATCCCCGGCTGCTAGTAATCTCTTGAGACTCTTTCTCTCGCCGATGGTTCGTTTCTGCCAGACCTGTGATTACCGTCGGGTATTGGCCGGTGTAACAAGCAGTGCAGAAGCGGGCATTTTCCGGATCTCCGCAGGCCTCAAGCAAGCCTTCCAGGCTTAAGTAGCCGAGGCTGTCAGCATCAACGAATTTGCGAATCTCTTCAACTGAGAGATTGGCTGCAATCAGCTCTTCGCGCGTGGGGGTATCAACACCGTAGTAACAGGGGCTGATTGTCGGTGGGCAACTGATGCGCAGATGCACTTCGCGCGCTCCTGCCTGGCGTACCATGCTGACAATCTTGCGGCTGGTGGTGCCCCGAACTATTGAATCATCGATCAACACTACGCGCTTGCCTTCGATCAGATCGCGCACGGGATTGAGCTTGACCTTCACGCCGAAATGGCGAATGGACTGCTTAGGCTCTATGAATGTGCGTCCGACATAGTGATTGCGCACGAGCCCGAAGCGAAAATTGATCTTCGATTCCGCCGCGTAGCCAATCGCAGCAGCCACTCCTGAATCGGGCACAGGCACGACAATATCGGCATCCGCCGGATGCTCGCGCGCCAGTTGGTTGCCCATCTTGTGACGGCTTTGATTGATGCTGCGACCGAAGACAAAACTATCGGGCCGGGAGAAATAGACATGCTCAAAGATGCAGAATGACGGCTCGCGCCTGGGCAGGGGGTAAGAGCTGTGAAGGCCCCCTTTATCAACTATCAAGACTTCGCCGGGCTCAACATCGCGCAGCAGCTCCGCGCCGATAAGATCGAACGCGCAGGTTTCAGAAGCGAAGACATAAGCTCCGTCCAGCACTCCCACCGACAGAGGGCGAAAACCGCGCGGGTCGCGCACGGCAATCAAGCTATCAGGCGTCAGAAATAGCATCGAATAAGCGCCTTCAACCTCGTGGAATGTATCCACTATTGCATCGTAGAGCGTGGCTGCGCGCGAACGAGCAATCTTGTGCATTACAATCTCGGTGTCACTGGTTGACGAGAAGATGGCCCCCTCGGCTTCAAGCTCGGCTCTGAACTGAGCTGCATGAGGCAAGTTGCCGTTATGGCAAAGAGCGATCTCGCCGCGCTGGCATTTGACGAGGAAAGGTTGAGCTTCGCGCAGCGAGACTTCGCCTGCTGTCGAGTAGCGCACGTGGCCGATGCTGGCGATGCCGGGCAAGGCGGCAAGGTTATCTTCGTGGAATATCTCGCTCACATAGCCCATGCCGCGCTCGCCGTAAAGCCGATTGTCGTCGGAAGAGACAATTCCGGCGGATTCCTGTCCCCGATGCTGCAGAGCATAAAGACCGAGGTACGTCAGGCGCGCTGCTTCCGCATGGCCAAAGATGCCGAAAACGCCGCATTCTTCGTGAAATTTATCTATCACCTTATGATTTCCTGGGCGTGAATTTACTCTCTGAAGCAAGCTGAAATTTAGCATGAAAATGAGAAGCAATACAACACAAACGACGGGTAGCAATTCAGGGATGATTACCGGTCTTCCGGCTCTTGCGCCTTTTGAGCGGCGGCGCAGTCGCATCCTTTTTCTGTTGCTGAGCGATGAGCGGCTCCAAAGTTTCGCTCATCTCTGGGCGGCCAAGCGCCTCGGCAAATTGCTCGGTCCAGAATCTGATGCGCCCATAATCGAGACTCGCCACTACTGTGAGCAGCCCTTCAAATATGCAATATCTTTGCCGCGCAAGGCGACAAGTTTCATGATTATCAGGTCCTCTATCGTGGGAACCTTTACTCTCAAACCGCTGACTTCAATCGTTCAAGCACGCTCGATCCTCTCTTGTTCAAAGCAAAGGGAAGCGCGCCGCAGGATATATCCACGCCGACCTGGGAGTCTTTGTGCTTTAACAACAGAACGCGGTTATGTTGAGCGAAGGTCAATAGGGGTCGCTAACGCGCGGCGCAAAACCATAATTGGCGCTGCTATCCAGGAGCCCTTTCCAGTATTCACTCTCCAGCCAGATGACCGCAGCAATATATTGCGTCACACGGGGGGCACCGAGCAATCCCACCGCTACGCCGCCAATGATTGTGTGAAGAGACACAACAATCTCGTTGGCTTCGAGGAGTACCTGAGCAGGGCAGAGACTGCGCCAGCAGACTCGCGAGCAGCCAAGAAATTGGCGCCATCATTTCGCATGACTTCACTTGATGGCAAGGAGTTCGATCTGGCGGCACCGCGAGGGAAGGTAGTTGTACTCAACTTCTGGTTCATCAATTGCGCTCCCTGTCGCGTGGAGATTCCGGGACTCAACAGGCTGGTGGACCAATTCAAGGACCAGGATGTGGTGTTTCTCGCCCCGGCTTTAGACGACGAGAAGGCGCTGCGAGCATTTTTAAGGGAGACCGAATTCAAGTATCAGATCCTTCCCGGCGCTGGACAAGTAGTTGTTGGCCAGTATGGCGTCACGTCCTACCCGACCCACGTGATCATTAATAGAGAAGGCCAGATTGAAGCATTTCTGACCGGGGGCAGTGAGGATCGCCATAATGATTTGCGTCCACTCATTGAGCGCGCGCTGGGAAAATAACGCTTACAGAGCGGCAAACGCTTCCTCAAGCAGATTGCGCTGACTGCTCTCTGCATTCCGTAGCAGAGGCAGATAGCGAGACAACAAACTCTGTCCGATTTGATTGAGATCGCCAGCTTATTATCCCGTGATGCTGCTCGAAGACCTGGCGAACTACATGCAGGCCGAGTCCGGCATGCTTTCCGCCGCGCGTTGTGAAGAATGGCTCAAAGATCCTGGGAGCGATTTCTGGAGGAATTCCGTGGCCATTATCAACGATGCTCAGCGTTATTTCACCCTTGCTGTTGGTTCGCGTCTCAATTTGGACCAGCCCGTCATCTCGCTCCTGAACGGCGTCAATGGCATTCCTGACGAGATTGAAGACTGCCTGAGCAATCTCATTCTGGTTGCCGCGCAGCGGTTTGAGGTCTGGGTCGAGCCGGCAATCCACTTTGACCGTAGTTTTGGTCAAGCGATAATCCAGCAAGATAAGCACATCGCGGACTATTCTGTTTAGGTCCACCCAGGCTTTGGGATCGGGGCGAGCGATTGTCAACAAGCTCCGCAATCGCTCGGCTGCTCTTTGAGCATTGGTGTAAATGCGCTCAAGCCTCTTTTGTATTGTCGGATCGGCAAATGTCACCTGGCGCATAAGGAGTTCTGCATTGCCGCTGATTATCGTCAAAGGATTATTGACTTCGTGGGCGATACTTGCTGCCAGCTCGCCCAGCGTAGCCATCTTGTCCTGGTGCATGAGCAATTGATGGGCGCGGTCGAGTTCGACCTGGAGCGCTATCTTCTGCTTCAGCTCATCCTGCATGCGCTTTATGCGGAGCGCAGCGTCAACTCGCGCCAGTAGCTCCTGCGGCTCGATCGGCTTGCAGATGTAATCGTGGCCGCCGCTGCTCAATCCCATGATGCGATCATCAATCTCTGTCTTAGCGGAAACAAAGAGTACAGGAATGTCCTTCGTCTCTTCGTTCGCTTTCAGGCGCTGACATACTTCATAACCGTCTATATCAGGCATCATCACATCGAGCAGGATGGCATCAGGAGCTTCGGTTGACGCCAGATCAAGCCCTTCTCGCCCGTTCTCTGCCGGCACTGTTTTATAACCGGCGGCCCTCAACCAGAAAGACACTAGATTGAGAATGTCAAGGTTATCATCAACTATCAGGATCTTGCCTGATTGCTTCTCGATATCTTTTTCCAATCGTTCCATACTCCTCGTCCAATGAGCAAATAGCTATCTCGCTTCGAGATCGGCTGCTGGTAAATAACAGGCATACGGCAAACAGAGCCGTAAGCAGCGATCAAAAGGCATGTATAATAACGGGGGAATGAACCTTCGATTGCTTTTCTACTGCCGAGGGGATGTTTCCGTCTAAACAACCTGAGTATGACTACATTATAACGCAAAAATCCCCGATGCAAAGCAATCGTTTTAATCCTCCTCAGAAAATACCCTGGGAGCGCCGCGACGAGAGAGGGCGAGGGCGCCTTGCCTGCTCAGCCTTGCACTAGCTGGCAAGGCGGGCCTCTCAAGGAAACCAGTGCTCCCAGGCTTTTCATCATTTCCGGGCGTCGCACGAGCTGTCTGAAAGACTCCTCCGGGAGCGCAGGCATCCTTGCCTGCTCAGGTTGCACTACCTAGAAAGTAAGCAGGCAAGGAAACTACTGCCCCCAGGCTTTTCATCATTTCTCTCGCGTTGTCGCCGACCGTCTGAAAGACTCCTCAAAAAATATCCCACCACTAAGATTTCGGCCTTATTTCCAGTCGTTGTCTCTGCTCAAAAAACAAGATGACTCAAATCGGGCTTCACAAGTACTTCCTGATCATCCTGCGCCAGGAAGACCAATCATGCCCTGTCTGGTCCCCCCAGTAATCGGACCACACAGGAACCTGCTTGCTTCTGAGAAGATCCGCCAATCGCCAGGTCGTGTCCTGACACACGCCAACATCGCCTTCGCCTGTCACCAGAATCCATTCTATCTGTCGATAGCGGCTCAGGTACCATTCATCAGTTAAGTTGGGGAGATAATCAAGAGGACAATTGAAATAGCAATCTTCATCATAATAGCCATCAAGCAGATTATGAATGGTATAGGAACCGCTCAGCGCAACAACTTTGTTTACATAGTCAGGATGTTTGAGAGCGAAGTTGACGGCCAGATAGGCGCCAAAGCTCGCTCCAGTAATGATTACAAATTGGCTCGGATTGCGGCCTTTGATGAAAGGCCAGAGCTCATCCGTCAAATAACCTTCCCACTGATTGTGGCGGATCACTCTGTCGTGAGGGTGCGTATGCTCGTTGTACCAGCTCTCGGCGCCAACGCTATCGGGGCAGTAAATTTGCAGATAGCCTTCGCTGATGCGGTCTGCCAGCTCGTCGATCATTCCGTGATCGTTCCATTCCGAATAGCGCGAATAAGAGGTTGGACAAACTACCACCGGCGTTCCGTTGTGGCCAAACACAAGTATCTCCATATCTCGCTTCAGGTGAGAGCTATACCACTTGTGGTATTCGCCATTCATCGAGGGGGCCCCCTACTTCTGCTCTAACACTATGCGTCCGCCAACAATAGTGTACACTACCTTCGCATTGGGAATCGAGTCCGGGTTGATAGTAAAAATATCCCGCGAGAGGACGACCATATCGGCCAGCTTGCCTACTTCGAGCGAACCTTTAATCTTCTCCTCAAATGAAGCATAAGCAGACATTGTAGTATAAGCGCGCACTGCCTCTTCCACTGAAATCTTCTGCTCAGGGAACCAGCCGCCGGGGTTCTTCCCGTCAATCGTCTTGCGGGTGACTGCGGCGTAGATTCCCAGCAGCGGATCGAGCGGGGCCACCGACCAGTCCGATCCGAATGTGAGTTTTACTCCTGCATCGAGCAGAGAGCGAAATGCATAAGTAGTCTTGCACCGCTCTCGCCCTATGCGCTTCTCTGCCCAGCGCCCATCATCAATCGCATGGTAAGGCTGCATCGAGGCGATCACGTCAAGCTCGGCGAATCGCTTGATGTCTTTGGGGTGGAGGTGCTGCGCGTGCTCTATGCGGAAGCGGCGGTCGCGGGGGCCATTCTCTCTGGCGACTTGTTCGAATATATCGAGCATAATACTGTTGGCCTTGTCTCCTATGGCATGGACAGAGACGTGCAAGCCTGCTTTGTCCGCGCCTGAAACCAATCTCTTCATGTTGCCTTCGGGAAACATCATCTCGTTGGGCAGCCCGCTTGTATGCGGAGCGTCATTGTAAGGCTCATAAAAGAGCGCAGTAGTCGAGCCGAGGGAGCCATCGGCAAAGCCTTTCAATCCGCCGAGCCGCAGCCACTCATCTCCCGCGCCTTCTCGCCGTCGCAGCTCCGCTTGCCGCTCCCAGCTTGGCAGCGGGGTTCGCGCATAGACTCTTACTGTAAGTTCCCCCTTATCGCGAAACCGTTTGTAGACAGGCCATTCATCCCAGTAGGTTATATCTTGAATAGATGTCACGCCAACGCGGGCAGCTTCTTTGAGCGCGGCGCGCAGCGCCTCTGCATATTCGGTGTCGCTCGGCTGGGGGATAATGCGGCTGACGAGGTTAGCAGCAGAATCTTTGAGCATCCCTGTCGGCTCGCCCGTTTTGGGGTCGCGCACAATTGCGCCGCCAGGGGGGTCGGGCGTGTCTTTGGTGATCCCGGCCAGCTTGAGCGCCAGACTGTTTGCCAAACTCATGTGGCCATCAAGGCGATTGACAAAGACAGGGGTGTTGGGAGTGTACCTGTCTATAAGCTCCCTGGTAGGCAGAGGCGCGCCGGGCCATAACTGATGATCCCAATCTCCGCCGGTGATCCAGCGCCCCGGCGGGAGCTTCTCCGCTCTCTCTTTGATTCGCCTGGCAAACTCTTCCGGCGTGCGCGCGTCGCGCAGATCGACGCTGAGCAGTTGAAATCCGCCTTTGATGAAGTGAGTGTGATTGTCGATAAGGCCCGGCAGAACGAGCTTTCCGCCGAGGTCGATTGTGCGCGTCTGCTTGCCGGCAAGCTTCTTGACTTCCGCAGTAGACCCGACGGCAATGATCTTATCGCCGCGCGCGGCAACTGCTTCTGCCTTTGGCTGAGCTTGATTGCCGGTCCAAACTTTGCCGTTGATTAAGATCAGATCTGCTGTTGTTTGTTGCTGAGAGTGCATCGTTCGACCTGTTAGAAGAAAAACTGCGAGCAAGGAGCTTGCCAGTGCAATTCTCATATCAAGTGCTCCAGAGATTTACTATACCTTAACATAGCTGCCTAGCCCCGGCAGGGGCGGCCTATTTATAGCATGCAGGTGAATGAAATCTTCCTCAGCTGCGGTAGGAGCGTCCTATTATTCACTTTTGAATGTACCGCAAGATATTTTAGGCTGCGGCAACATTCCACCAGCGCGAGACATCCGCAACCTGGACAGGTTGCGGTACACTCAATCACATAAACTTTTCAATTGAATGTACCGCAAGATATTTTAGGCTGCGGCAACATTCCACCAGCGCGAGACATCCGCAACCTGGACAGGTTGCGGTACACTCAATCACATAAACTGCGCTACGGCCTTTTGCCTCCGTTGTGATAATTGGGATAAGCCGGGCGTTTCGTCTGCTTCGGCGGATTCTTCTTGAGCGATTCCATCACAACTTCGACAGCTTTTTCAAGCTGGGGGTCGCGCCCCTCGCGCCACGCTTTCGGGTCCATTTCAACTTCGATATCAGGCGCGACACCGTAATTCTCGACCTCCCACTCGCCTTCGGGCGAGTAGAACGCGAAATGGGGCGCGGTCACCGATCCGCCATCGATCAACTGAGGATAGCCGCCAATGCCTACAAGTCCGCCCCAGGTGCGTTTGCCGATGAGCGGGCCAATCCCTGTGCGGCGGAACATCCAGGGCATGTAGTCTCCCCCTGAGCCTGCGTATTCGTTGATGATCATCGCCTTGGGGCCGGGCATCGTGCCGAACGGCTGGCGAAAATCTTCGCCATCGCGCACTGCCCAGTAGCTCATCAGCGGCTTGCGCAGATAGTCGATGATGTAGTCCGCTGCATGGCCCCCTCCATTGAAGCGTTCGTCAATGACTGCTCCTTCTTTATCCAACTGCGAGAAGTAGTAGCGATTGAAGTTGGTGTAGCCCCCCTGAGCTGTATCGGGCAGATAAACGTAGGCCAGTCGGCCTCCGCTCATCTGATCTACTTTGCGGCGATTGCCCTCTATCCAGGCCAGATGGCGAAGCCCCTGCTCGCTCGCTACCGGCACGACCGTGACTTCGCGTGAATTTGATCCATCGGCGTTGGGGCCCACGCGAATCACTACTTGTTTGTTGGCCGTGCCTTCAAAGAAGGCATAGATATTGTCGCTAGCTGTCAGGTTGCGGCCATTGACTGCGAGCAGGTACTCGCCGACCTGCACATTCACTCCCGGTTGCGTGAGCGGAGCGCGAAGCTGAGGGTTCCAATTTTCGCCATCGTAGATGCGAGCGAAGCGATAGCGCCCGTTTTCTATGCTGTAATCGGCTCCCAGCAAACCGCCCGGCACGCGCTTGGGGTCAGGCAGGTCGCCCCCCTGAACATAGAGATGGCCGACTGACAGCTCGCCAAGCATCTCCTGAAACAGATAATTCAAGTCGGCGCGACTGGAAAGTGATTCAAGGTACGGCTCGTACTTCCTGGCCGTTGCTTCCAGATCGAGGCCATGGTAATTAGGGGCATAGAAGAAGTCTCGTTCGATGCGCCAGGTTTCGCGGTACATCTGATTCCACTCGGCGCGCGGATCGACAAAGACTTCCATATCTTCAGTTTTGATTTTGCCCTCGCCCGGTTTAGGCGGCTGCGCTGTTGGAGCTATGAACCAGTTCTGCCCCTGTCGATAGAGCATCTTTTCGCCGTTGGCTGAAAGCTCAAATGCGTTAATTCCTTCGAGCACCTTGTCCAGCTTGCGTTTTTCCAGATCGAACTTGTGCAGAGTTGCGCCCACACCCTGTCCCGGCGCAGGAGATTCGACCAGATAGAGCAGGTTTGCTTTGCCTGCTGCCAGTCCGGTGAAGTTGCGTGCCGGAATCGGCAATGCCAGAATTCGCTGGCCTATACGATCAAAATCGATTGTCACCTTCGGCGGCTCTTTCTTGTCGCCGGGTCTGGGCTGCGCTTGAGCCGTTGCCGGTTCCGTCTTCTTCTCGCCGCTCTGGTCGGCGGGCTTATCAGATGGCTTTTCTTCCTGCACCTTCTCCTCATCGCTTTCGGGCGCAAGTGGTGAAGGTAGATCTTTTCTGAGCACAGCTATGTATACGCTGCGGGTAGGCCGATGCGGGTAGCTGGTCATGTCGAACCCGAAGACTGCCGGGCCAATATCGGTGCTGGCAGTGAAGTAGAGGTACTTCCCGCTCTTGTCGAATACCGGAGAAGTTGCGTCGCTCAAGCCATCGGTCACCTGGAAGCTCTTGCTCTCTTCGAGAGAGTAGATGAATATCGCGCGGTACCACGACTGAGTAGGCTTTATATAAGCTATCCAGCGGCTATCGGGCGACCAGCTTGGGCTGAATGAGCCGCCACGTTTTGAGCTGTCGATCTTGACCGGTGTGCCTTTCTCGATCTCTACGTACCAGAGGTTGAGCCGTTTATCGAAGTAGGCGATCTTCTTGCTGTCCGGCGACCAGGTTGGCAAATAGAAGAACGACGGCGAATTGCCGAGATTGATCTTCCTGACTTCGCCCATTCCTGTTTGATTGCGCAGGTAGAGCGCGTATTCGCCTGATTCATCAGAAAAGTAAGCGATCCATTTGCCATCAGGCGACCACGAAGGATCGCGTTCGGCGGCGCCGGGAGTGTTGGTCAGATTGCGCACATCGCCCTTTTCGGCGGGCACGGTGAGGATCTCGCCGCGCGCTTCAAACACTGCGCGGGCCCCCGACGGAGACAGTGCCGCGTTGGTAATGCGACTGGCTACCTTTTCATACTTCGGGCGCACCGCCAGCAGATCGGCATTGACGCGGATATCTAGCTTTCTAGTCTTGCCTGACTTCAGATCATAGAGATTCAATGACCCGAATTGCTCGTAGACAATTGCGCCGGGCCCCGCCGATGCCGACTTGATATCAAGCCCATCGTTGCCGATCACCTGCGAGACTTTCCTGCTCGTTGTGTCGTAGGAGAATAAAGTCACCGGGCCGTTGCGGTCAGAGAGGAAATAGACTCTGTTTTCAATCCACATCGGATTGAAGTCATTTGAATTTTCGCGGGGGACCTTCTCTATGCTTGAATCGGAAAGCCTGGCAATCCATATCGGAGTAGTCCTTCCGCCGCGATAACGCTTCCAGGCTTGAAATGCGCGAGGCAGCGGCACATAAGCCAGTCGCGTCCCATCGGGAGAGTATGAGCCCTCGTAACCCATCGGCAACGGCAAAGCGGTTGGGAAAACTCCGTCGATAGGTATGGTGAAGAGATGCGCTGTTCGGCCGGATTCGCTGGCGCGACCCGATACGAAGAGCACCTGCTTGCCATCGGGCGTCCAGCCGGCCACGCTGTCATTGCCGGGATGATAAGTCAATCGCCTGGGCACACCGCCGGTTGCAGGGACGATGTAAACATCCACGTTGCCATCATATTCGCCGGTGAAAGCGATCCAGTTGCCGTCAGGCGAAAAGATGGGATTGGTTTCATTGCCTGCGCCGGTGGTCAGTCGGTTAGCCTCTCCGCCTTCGCGCGCCGCGATCCACAAATCGCCGGCATAAGAGAAGACGACATGTGTTTTGTTCAGCGTCGGAGTGCGCATGAGCAATGGCCCCTTCGATTGTCCCAAGCAAAGGCTGTTGACCACAAACAAGAGCACCAGCGCCAGGATCGTTTTCCTCATTTTTATTCCTCCCATGAAAATGTCCGATAAACTTCAGTTTGCCGTCTGCGTCCCCTTTCATTAGCTCAGGGCAACGCGCAGACCTATGACTATATATTGCAGAACATTCGTGGCGGGCACATTCTAGCACGAAACCAACATATTGCACCATCGCTGCTCATACAAATTTGGGTGCGATAAGTTCAATGACTCAAAGGATTTTCCACCTGCAAGCCTTCTGCTATGCTTGCTGCTTCAAGTTGAGAATCTGCGGTGACGAAGAAGAAGCGATCTCGCTCAATGCCTTTTGCCGTGACCAAAGCTGTTGCCAGTTGCACCGCATCGTAAGCTCTCAGATCGTGAGCGACAGCAACACGCATAGCTTCATCTACGATGGGAGCACTCATTTCGACAATTTGGTACTGCTGTTTGGCGCGATGAGCCAGAAATCTTTTACCGGCTTGATAAAGTGCGAACTCCGAAATGTCACCCTGACGGAATCTTCTTCCCAATGCGGCGACAATCTCAACCGATGTGATTTGAGCTATGACGATCTGATGATGAACCAGCTCGTGCCGCAGCCAATAACTTCCTGGCTCATTAGCGTACCGTTTGACCAATGAGCTGGCATCAGCAAACCGGATCACTAACGTTCTCCTCTGCCTTTGATAATCGTTTCTGCGATGGGTTCGCCAGCGCAGGTGATTGGTTCCCACTCCTCATCAGACAGTTGATCCATCTCTTCAAGCAGGAAACGTTTTTCTTCTTCAGTGAGAGTTTTGCTGGCAGCAATCTCTGCATTGTACGTGTTTAGCGTGTTTATAAATTGTGCGGCTGTGGCCGCTACTGATGTGCGGCGAGTCTCCGACTCGCCGGGGCCTGTTCCTTATATCCTTTAGCGGC
>Ga0209172_10001629_pt1 | contig 45805 bp, 46 predicted proteins | sample LarsenN4metaG_FD_184113 | JGI IMG/M metagenome (GOLD analysis project Ga0209172, IMG submission 184113) | Hot spring sediment bacterial and archeal communities from British Columbia, Canada, to study Microbial Dark Matter (Phase II) - Larsen... ... | reverse complement strand
TGGATCAAAGACTACAACGAGGTAGCTCCGCACAGCGCTCTGGGAATGAAATCCCCCGCACAGTTCTATGCGGATTGGATGTCAAAAATCAAGATAATGCCTGTCCAAAATTAGGTGGGGCAGTACAATGTTGCAACTGGCGATGCACCGCTCACCTTGGGCAGTTATTGGGTACTCTGAAGAATTGAAAAAGGAGTTCAATGAAAATACTCGAAATTTCTGTTTGGCCATTGAGGAGCGGCGACGGCAGCTTTACTCGACGTGAACGGAAAGGATAAACCCGGCATGAACTCTTGGTATACGTATATGTTTCGGATGGAGGTCAGCGAATCCGTGGGACCTTGTTGGTGGATTGATTTGTTTCTCCTCGATACAGTAGTGCGCGATTTTTTATCTAGGAATAGAACGACTATCAATTTATGGCGGTTTCATCGACGATTTAATACTGATGAGGCAGGGCACCAGTTTTCATTCATCCTATATACTACTCGTGAGGTTTCAGAAACAATAGAATCTTTTGTGTCGGGACATGAGGCAATTGCAGTTTTGCAACAAGCTAAACTGCTTCGTGCACGCGTGCAAAGAAATGATGGCTCAGAGATAGAAGCGACATGCGACAAAAGTTGGCCGCTTTCGCTCCAACAGGCGTGGCCTTACTATATAATGGGTGTATCTCAAATGGTGCTCGACCTAGTAGATAGATTGCGGACTTTTCCTCGCCCGGCGTTTAATGGTCTTTCGGTCAAGAATTATGAGGATTACTATACTAATCTTATGGCCGAGCTCACGAATGTTTGGAAAAATTGGGGTAGTCACGCTTTTTTCCATCATATGAATGCAATTTTTGGTTATGAGCGCTTAATTGCTCGCCCGAGGGAATTTAGCGCATTTCTTGGGTCATTTTAGTACGGAGGCAATTCAACATAGCTCGATAACAGATATGAACGAGAGGAGGATATGAAAAAAACTTATCGTAAGGGTGGGGTGGGGGCGATGATGGATGAGTATGAACGGGCGGCGGGGGAGCTGAAAAATGTTTTGGCGCGGGCTAGCGAGGAGCAATATACCCGTATCATCGACCCCGACACCAAAGACCCCGACTGCCGCTCCATCCAAACCATCATCACCCACGTGGTGCGGGCCGGCTATGGCTATGCGGACTACATCCGGGGGGCGTTCGGCATCCCCTCGGAAACTCCCAAGGAACACCTGCGCGGGTCGCCAAATGGACCTGGCGGGTCGGGTGTTATGGTCGCCCGGCAGGAGGCGGCAGGAAAGATTGACGGCTTTTTGCGCTACACGGCGGAAACGCTGGAAGGAAAGTGGGAGATGACGGATGAAGAGATTATGGCCGTATCGATGAAAGTCCGCTGGGGCCCAACCTACGATTTGGAACAGCTTTTGGAACACGCCATCGTCCATATTTTGCGGCATCGAAGGCAGATAGAGCGGTTTTTGGAGAGGATGGGGTAGAAAAGACGGAGATTAGAGATTGGAGATTTGAGATTCGCCCACCCACGGCATCCCAAAAATAGGGGGACAGGACTCTGGTTTTGTTTTTACCGCAATAGAACAATTCAAATCGTTACAAAGGAGTGAAGGAAAATGTCAGCCAAAAAACAGTTCACCACCGAGCAGGCCCGCCAGATTGGCGAAATGCTTGGCATTGATTGGAAGCGCTTCGATGTGGAGCAGTTCCGTATGGGGCTGGACGTGGAACTGGAACACGGCCTTGTTGACCCCTCCACCAACGTAACCGGCGACGACCCCATTTTGACCGGCAAAATCGCGCTCGCCCATCTGAACGAGGTTGCCGATTACTACACCCGTCTCTATAAAATGGAACGGGAAGCGGAAGGAAAATAGGGGCAAAAATCAGAACAGGCGAAAAGCATAGGAGGAAATAATGGGAAAAATCAATTGGGCAAGGGTTTTTCTTTGCGGGCTGGTAACGGGCTTCGTTTGGAGTCTGCTTTCGGCTGTGGCGCTATACTTTTTTGGACAGGCGTTTTTGCAGGCCGTCCAGCCAGGGATGCAGGGGGGAGGCGTGAAGTTATTTTTGTTTTTCACCAATCTTGCCGGCGGCATTTTTGGAATCTGGCTCTATGCCGTTTTGCGTCCGCACTCCGGCCCGGGGCCAAAGACGGCGGTGTGGGCCGGGATTGCCTGGTGGTTCATCGTCAGCTTGCAGTCCAGCAAATGGGTGGCGCTGGGGTTCGTTCCCATCCCGGCCGCCATGGGGCTGCTTTTGCCCACCCTGCCCGCCATCATCCTGGCGACCTTGGCGGGAGCGTGGTTCTATAGGGAGGCGGTTGAAAAAACTAATTGAAATTCGTTCCTACAATCTAAAGCCCAACACGCGGGAGGAGTTTCACCGGCTCGTTGTGGAAAAATCTTTGCCGATGCTCAAACGCTGGAAAGTGGACGTTGTGGATTTCGGCCCGTCGCTGCACGATGGCGAGTCCTACTATCTGATTCGCGCTTATCAAAGCTTGGAAGAGCGGCAGAAAAGCCAGGATGCCTTTTACGGCAGCGATGAATGGCGCCAAGGGCCGCGGGATGAAATTGTGGGGCTGATTGAAAGCTACACCACCGTGGTTGTCGAAATGGAGGAGGCAACCGTCAACGCCCTGCGGAGAAAAACGTAGAGACAGCTTGACAAGTTTTGGGGGATTTGGTATAAAAACACCAATGGCAATGCAAACGGAAACAAAACCAAAGGCCTCCGGCATTGGGGCCCGCTTTACCGATAAAGTCGTTTTAATCACCGGCGGGACGCGCGGCATCGGCCGGGCGGTGGCTTTGAAAATGGCGGCGGAAGGGGCCAAGCTGGCGCTCGGATTTTTCAAAAGCCGCCAAAAGGCGAAGGAGACCGAGACCGAAGTGAAGGCGCTCGGCGCCGAATGCGTGATGGTGCGCGGAAACCTCGCTAATCCGGAATCGATTCAAAAGATGTTCGGCGAGGTGCAGGAAGCGTACGGCCGGCTGGATATTTTTGTGGCCAATGCGGCCATGGCAATGTTTGGCCCCACGCTCGAAATGTCGCTCGAAGATTGGAAGCTGACCTTGGACGCCAACATCACCTCGTTTTATCTCTGCTCCAAGGAGGCGGCCAAGATGATGACCGGGCCGAAGGGGAGAATCATCGCGCTGACCTCCTACGGCTCCAAGCGCTACATTCCCGGCTATGCGGCGATGGGGACCAACAAGGCGGCGATTGAAGCGCTCGTCCGCTATCTGGCCGTGGATTTGGCCCCCAAGGGGATTTTGGTCAATGCCGTCAACGGCGGGCCGGTGGATACCGATTCACTGCGCATCATCCCCGGCAACGAAGAGATTGTGGCCGAATCGGTCAAACGAACCCCGGCGGGAAGAATCGGCCAGCCGGAGGATTTGGCCAACGTGGTGGCGTTTCTCGCCTCCGAAGAAGCGAACTGGATCGTCGGCCAGACCATCATCGCCGACGGCGGCGTTTCTTTATATTAAGATCCGGTAGTTGGTAGCCTCGACTTTAGTCGAGGAATTGGATGCACCGACACTGAAGTGTCGGCTACCAAGAACAAGATTTCCAGAAAACAGAGGGGATTGACAGGGGCTTGAGTTTTGGGCAACTCCTTGCTCTTTGGCCGCTTATGTGAAACGGCTTGCAGGGGGAATTGGGAAGCAGAGGCGGCAGCTATTATCAGAAGCTTTAATTTATAGAGGTAAGCGGCTTGTTTTCAATGAGTTGCGAATCAGTGAAAAAATCGATTATTTGGCTTGAGTTTGTTTTGAGCGGTATAGGCCTTGCGAGGTAGGGGGATGGGGAATTATGTCGGAGACCGGGTTCCGAAAAAAGTTTGAAATCCTCAAATCGCTCGCTTTAGCCAAGGGAGAGTTTGAGCCGCTGGCCAAGGGGGTTTTGGCGGAAGCCGTAACTCTTCTTGAACTAGAGGCGCTTAGTTTGCGCATCAACTTTTTAGGGGAGAAGGAAATCATAATCGAATCCGGGCAACGACAGGCCTTGACGACCCTGGCCGAGCTGAACAAGGAGGTGCTTGCAGGTCTGCGCAAAAACTACGGGGTGGAGGGGTTTCATCTTTCGCTAAAACGCAACAACATCAAGGCCGTTTTTGGCGTGCCGGTCGCCGGCAGCTTCGGCCCCCTTGGCCTGCTGGAAGGGCTGGATAAAGAGGAGCGGAACTTCGGCGGGGATGAAGAGTTTCTATCCGCGCTCGGCATTCAATTCGGGCTGGCTTTCGAACGGACGCTCTCGCAAAAGCAGAAAGAAGCGGCGCTGGCGGTCTCCGGCGCAAGGCCCGTGGCGCCGCTCGAACCGGGGGCGTTTCTTTTCTGGGCGCGGAATTTTCTGAAAAAGGAAAACTTTAACCTCTTCGGGCTTTTGTTCGAGGAGGAAAAAAACTTTCACGAATTCTTCCTTTCCGCCTCCGCTTCCGCCGCCGAGGAACAGATGCATTCGGAACTGGACCCGCATTCCGCCTTCGGCAAACTCTGGGGAAAGGATGAAATTTTGCTTCTTGCCCGCTTCAGCGCCGTGGAAGCACGTTTCAAGGCGGCCAATTCCAAATCGGCCCTGATTATACCCTTCAAAACCGGGGGAAAATTCGGGGGGATTTTTTACCTTGGCAGTTCCGCCGCGTTGGAAGAAGGGCAGAAGGCGGCCGTTTTAGAAAAGCTTGCCCCGGTTCTCCTCGCGGCGGAAAACGTTTTGTCCTACCTCGAAATCCGCCGGGCCGTTCTGGCGCTGTCACTCTCGCAATCAGACGAAATCAAAAAAGAACGGCTGGCGGCGATTATCGAGACTGCCATCGCTGTCAGCCACGAGGTAAACAACCCGCTCACGGCGGTACTCGGCAACGCCCAGTTGGTGCGGCTGCGTACGAAAGACCTGCCCCCGGACGTGGAGGAAAAGCTCAAAATCATCGAAGAAGCGGCGGGGCGGATACAGGAGGTCACCGCCGCCTTGATGCGCATCACGGAACCGGCCACCCTCGAATACACCCCCGGCATTAAAATGCTGGACATCTTCGGCTCCGGCCAAAAAGAACCGAAAGAGTAAGGGCGACCCTTCGGCTTCGCTCGAGGCAAGTGTATGCCTCGCCCTTACAATGATTCCACCTGCATTTTCCTCTGAAAAATCCATAAAATTTGCCGATACAATAAGGAAAAGGAGGCCTTTTACTTTTGGCCCAAAATGGGGGAGTATGGAAAACGCCCGGCTATTGGTGGTGGATGATGAAGAATCCATGTGCAAGTTCATGCAAATCTTCCTTTCCAAGGAAGGGTACGACGTCACCGCCACCGCCGATCCAAGCGAAGCCGTTTCGAAAATAGAAAAAGAGGATTACGATTTGGTCATCGCCGATTTGATGATGCCGGAGATGTCCGGGCTGGAGCTTTTGGCGAAAGCCAAGGGAATCGACCCGGGATTGAACTTCATTGTGATGACCGCCTTCGCCTCGGTCGATTCGGCCATCGAGGCGTTGAAAAAGGGGGCTTCGGACTACGTCACCAAGCCGTTCAAGGTGGATGAAATCAAAATCGCCATTCAAAAAACCCTCGAACAAAAGAAAATTGCCCGTGAAAACGCTACCCTTAAACGGCAGCTCAAGAAGGAATTTCAGTTCGACAACTTCATCGGTGCCTCCACGCAAATCCTGGAAATGAAAAAATTGGCGGAGCGGGTGGCCACCACCGATTCGACTGTTTTAATTCGCGGCGAGTCCGGCACCGGCAAGGAATTAGTCGCGCGCGCCATCCACAACCACAGTTTGCGCTCCGGCAAGCCGTTTGTTTCCATCAACTGCGCGGCGTTGCCGGAAACGCTTTTGGAATCGGAGCTTTTCGGCCATACCCGGGGGGCTTTCACCGGCGCCGTCAAGGAAAAAGACGGTCTTTTCAAGGTAGCGGACGGCGGCACGTTCCTTCTGGATGAGGTCGGCGAAACTTCTCCGGCCATACAGGTCAAGCTCCTGCGCGTTTTGGAGGAGAAGGAAATTACGCCGCTCGGCGCCACCAAGCCGGTACGGGTGGATGTCCGGTTGATTGCTTCCACCAATGCCGACTTGGAGCAGGACGTTAAATCTGGAAAATTTAGGGCCGATTTGTACTACCGGCTGCATGTCATTCCCATCCTCATTCCCCCTTTGCGGGACCGGAGCGAGGATATCAAACTATTGGTCAACCATTTTTTGAAGCGGCTTTCAGAACGTGAAAAAGCAAAACTAAAGGGGATTACCGAGCCGGCCTTGAAAATGCTTTGCGTCTACGGCTGGCCGGGGAACGTGCGGGAGCTGGAAAACGTCATCGAGCAGGCGTATCTGCTCTGCAAAAAAGAGCAGTTGGACGTGGAGGATTTTCCGGAGCGGGTGCGCCTGGACAACGGGCCGCAACTGGTGGAGCAGAACCATCCCGGCACGCCGACTTTGGAAGAAGTGGAAAAGGCCTACATCTTTTGGACTCTGGAAAAGACCGGCTGGCAGAAAACCAAGGCGGCGCAGATTCTGGGAATCGACGCCTCAACTTTGTACCGCAAAATTGAGCGGTACCAGTTCAAGGACAAATGAAAAAAACGCTGGGGCCGATTTTCCTTTTCTTCTTTTTCTTCCTGGTGTATCTCGTTTCCACCGCCCCTTCCGTATTCTGGTGGGATTCCGGCGAACTGGTAGCCAACGTCAAGACGCTCGGCGTGCCCCACCGCCCCGGCTTTCCGCTCTACGTTCTTTTAGCCAAGCTCTTCAGCTATCTGCCCATCGGCGGCTTTGTCTACCAGCAAAATCTCTTTTCCGGTTTCTGCGGGGCAATAGCCTTGGTTTTCTTTCACCTCTCGCTGGTGATGTTTTTGGGCCGCCAAAACGATTTACTGGGGGGTTCGGCGGCGCGGCGCAATCTGGTGGCCTTCTTTACCACTTTGACAATCGGTTTCACTTTCACTTTCTGGATTCAGGCGGTGCGGGCGGAGGTTTATACCTTGGGGGCTTTTCTATTCACCTTTGCCCTTTACTGTTTTCTGCGGGCCACGCCCCGGCCGCGTCCTGAAGCCATGCGCCAGCCCTCGGCAAATTTCAATCGCCCGAACCAGGAACTGCCCGGGGAAGAAAACGCCGCCTACGTCCCGGAAATCATTAAAGTTGGCAATTATGCCACGGCCCGTTGGTTCTGGCTGGGGATTTTCGCCGCCTTCCTCGGATTGGGAAATCATCACATCACTCTTTTGGCCACTTTTCCGTTTCTTTTCGCCATTGCGGGACCGGCCACTTTCGGCGGCTTGAGTTTTAAAAAGTGGATGGGGGTGGTTTTTCTTTTCATCCTCGGAATCTCAACCTATCTATATCTGCCCGTTCGCGCTTGGAGCCAGCCGCTTTTCAACTGGGGCGGGCACACGGATTTTGAAACCACGGCCAATTTGGTTTTGGCGACCGATTCCTACCAAACAATTTCCACTTCGGTGATGGACAATCTGGTTAAAATTCACCAGCTTTTGTCCATTCTTTTTGATCAACTTGGCATCGGGCTTTTCTTTTTTGCTTTTGGCGGGCTTTTGATTTTGCTTTTCGTCAATAAAAGCTGGTTTTGGAAAGTGGCTCTATTGCTTGTTGGCAATCTTGTGGTGACGGCGCTTCTGGCCGCCGAGGTTATCCCGGATAATCCGGACTTGCACGGCTATCTGGTTTTCTCCCTGTTCGCTTTGGGGCTGGGGATCGCCACGACCATCGCCGCTTTCTTTGGCGTGGTGGAGCACGCCGCCGGGGCGGTCGCCAATTTTTTGGTCGGCTTTGCCCGCGTGGGGCTGGCTGGGGCTTTTCTTTTGTTCAGTTTGCTTCCCTGGACTTTTTCCCGCCCGCTTTGCGACCTTTCCGAAAACCGGATTGCCTTGAAAATGGCGCAGGAGGCGCTTTCCCCCGTGCCGCCGGGCGGGGTGGTTTTTCTCGATTCCCCGGCGCTCGATTTCGTTTTGCGCGGGGTGCAGTACGGTGAGGGGTGGCGCAGGGACGTGGTGGTGGTGAACCGGGCATTTATGGGGGCGGATTGGTACCGCAAAAGCTTGATCGAAAACTTTCCCCGGCTTGCGAGCGTTTTTTCCTCCAAAACCAAGAAAAAAGACGGGGATGCCCTTTTCCGTCTATGGGCTTCCCGCCTGGCGCAGAAAAGAGTTCCGATTTTTCTGGAGTTCACCGAGCGGGATAAGGGTTTGGTCGACCGCCTGCAACCAACCGGTTTTCTATTCCAGTTGATAGACACCCCCTTCGTTCTGGACACGGTCGCCGTCGAGCGGCAGTTGATGTGGGAGGTTTCCAACCTCTGGACGGAGGATGACCGGGTGATGCAAAACGACCCGCAGGCGGTCAAGATGCTGGTTCTATACCTCTACCGCTCCGGTTTGTACTACGAATGGCGCGGGGCCAAGAAGAAGGCCTTGAATCGTTTCCAAAAAACGGTGGCTTGGGGGGAAAAGGGGGAAGACATGCAAAAACGGATTTTGAAGCTGGAAAAGGAAATAACCCTTGCAGAACGCAAGACCGCCGGCTCCCCACCGATGGCTGTTTCCGAGCCCAAAAAGCCCCGCGGCAAGGTAAGTCGTTGACGGACAAGGAAGATGAAATTAAGGCGGTTTTGGAACGGGGTTTGCCATGAAAAGGATCGAGGAGCGAGGTATGCCTAAACGAAGAGAAAAGGGTTTTACACTTATAGAGCTGATGATAGTCGTGGTCATCATCGGCATTTTAGCCGCCATGGCCATTCCCCGTTATTTTCAGGCTACCACCAAAGCAAAGCAAGTTGAAGCCAAAGAGCTTTTACGGCAGGTTTATACGATGCAGTTGACCTACAGTCAGCAGTATAGTACGTATTGGACGCCGGGCGCCGGAGTTACCGCCTTTGGTTCCACCGCCGCCGGCAGGACGGCTTTTTCGCCGCTCGGCGTGGACGTGGAAGTAACAGCGCGGTACACCTATTCGATTACCGTCCCGGCCGCCAATAGTTTTACTTGCACGGCAATTGCCAGTTCTCCGATTTTAGATGACGACCTAACCCCCGATATCTGGCAGATCGACAACACCGGGGCAATAACTTGTATTTCGGACGACGCGATTAATTAAAACCTTCTGACCCGGGAAAGCCCCGCGAAAGCGGGGTTTTTTTGTTTTCATTTGGACATCTCCTTAAAGGTAGCCGGCACTTCAGTGTCGGAAGGTTTGCCTCGACTAAAGCCGGGGCTACCCGAAAAAGAGATACCCGAGAAACAGCAAATCGCAATGAAATATCGAGATTTAAATCCATTCGCATTTTGCAATGTAGTTGGCGGGTTACCTCTGACAAAGGATGTAGGGGCGAGGCATGCCTCGCCCTTACGGTCCAAACTGCCCCGTAACCGACTGTAGTCAAATCGCTTGCGAGGTCAAAAAAAACGGACGGTTAGATGGCTTTTGGCATTGGGATTGCATTAAAGGTAGCCGACGATTATGAAAACCAATAACCAAAGGGAGGAACAGATGTTCAACAAAAAGAACAGCCAGAAGGGTTTCACCCTTATCGAGTTGATGATCGTGGTGGTCATCATCGGTATCCTGGCGGCTTTGGCGATTCCGCGTTTTATGCGCGCGACGACCAAGTCCAAACAGTCGGAAGCCAAGCAGATTCTGAAGCAGGTTTATGTTATGGAACAGGCCTATCGGCAGGAAAAAAACCAGTACTGGGTGACGGCCACCGTGGCTGGCACGGCGACCCCGACCGCCTTTGCTGACATCGGCGTGGAAATCGGCAGCACCGCCCGGTATTCTTATGCTTTGACCTCTGCAGCGATTGGTTCTTCGTTCCTCTGCACCGCCACCGCCACGGCCAGCCCCACCGGGCTGGATGACGATCCCGCTATGGACATATGGACCATCGACCATCAAGGTAATTTAGTTTGCCTTTCGGACGACGCGGTTAACTAAGTCCGCTTGACCAGAAAAAGCCCCCCGTATGGGGGGCTTTTTTTTGGCTGTTCATCCACACCGAGCGGAAGAATTTGGGTTACGGAAAAAGGTTTTTAACCGAAAACTATAAAAGGGGATATGGATAACAGGATACACCGTTTTTGTCTTCTGGCGGCGTTCAGCCTGCCTTTGTGTGTCTATTATTACACGGCGGCGCCCGGCGCTTTTTGGGAAGATTCGGCCGCCTTTTCCATGGCCGCCGCGACGCTTTCCCTGCCCCATTCTCCCGGGTTTCCCCTTTGGGTTCTAATCGGCAAGCTTTTTACCTGGCTCATTCCCCACAATCCTGCTCGGGCCACAAACCTAATGTGCGGTTTTTTTGGAGCGGTGGGAGCGGTTTTGTTTTACCTGTGCGTGCGAAAGACCTTGACGAAGTTGAGCGACTCGTTTCCACCTGTGGAAAATGCGGGCAGAATATATTCTGCCCCAACAATTGGATTGACGGCGCTGGGGGCGGCTTTGGTTTTTGCCTTCAGCCAGACGGTTTGGCTGCAAGCCGTGCGGGCGGAGGTGTATTCCCTTCAATTGGTGTTGACCCTTTCCGTCCTGCTCATAGCTCTTTCCTTGGACGAAGTGGAGAGACCCACCCGGTTTTTTCTTTTGGCAGCGTTCTTATGGGGGCTATCTTTGGCCGTTCACCCGCTTTTGTCCTTATCGGTTTTGCCGGGTTTTTTGATATTCGGCTGTTTTAAGTCAGCAAATTGGAAAAAAGAAATGGCCAAGTGGGGATGGGTAATGCTTCTGGTTTTTACAGCCGTGACCGCTTACCTGTACTTGCCCATCCGGTCCAATCTGGATTCGTATTTTAACTGGAACCAGCCGGACAACTGGGGGCGGTTTTGGGCGGCCGTCAGTCGTTCCGGAAGCTGGGAGGCCTCCGCGGCGGCCACTTCCACCAACGTGTCGTACCTCAATTTCATGCGGTTTACCCACTTTTTGTCCGCCGAGTACACGCTTCTGTTCTGGATTTTGGCTATTTTTGGAATCGTCCAGCTAACGCACTTTTTGCCGAAAATCGGGCTGGGGATATTTGTCTTGTTGCTCTCCAATTTCTTCGTCGTGCTCTGGGCGGTGGCCTTCGACTCCTGGAATATGGACCTTCTGGGATACCTATCTTTTGGCAGTGGGCTGGCCATCCTTGCCGCCACCGCCGGATTATTTGAGCTTTTAAACCGGTTGGCGGGGCGACTCGCTCGCTTGAGGCCGATGTTAGGCTGGCTGGTGCCGGCAGCGGCGGCCGCTTTTGCCTTCTTTCTGGCGGATAAGAACTGGGCCCGGGCCGATTTGCACAAAAGTTTTTGGCCGGAAAAAATCGCGCGGGAAACGCTTTTATCGCTTCCCCCCCGGGCGGTCGTTTGTTATTCCTACGACCGGTTTCTTACGCCCGCCTTGTACATGCAGGGGGCCTTGGGGGTACGGCCGGATGTGACGATTTTACTGGTTAACGTTTTTTTTGACCCGGTTGTAATGAAACAGACCCTCCAACGCAATCCGGATTTGGCCGTTCGGGTCTACCGGACCAAAACAGTTACCCCCGCCCGGATGCAAAAGGGGTTTCGGGCCTTCTGCCGGGAAAACAGGCGCCCTATTTTCAGCCAGTTGGGGGAGCACCTCTCCCATTGGGAGGAATTTCGGCCGGCCGGTTATCTGGTGGAATATCACCCGCAAGGAGTCGGGATGAATGCGGCACAAAGAGTAATTGGTTTTCTCGAGGCCAACATGCCCGCTGACGCTGATTTTCTTACCCGGGAAGCGTTGGGAATGGAAATCCACAATTGGGGTGCCTATTTATCCAAAATCGGTGCGGTAGGTGCCGAAACTTTGTTCAAGAAGGAAGCGGAACTGGACAGCGACAATCCCCGCATGTGGGTTACCTTGGGAAAAGCGTACTTTTCCGTTCGTCAATTTCGCGCGGCCGAGGCTTGCTTGATGTTGGCGCTGAACTTTGATCCGTATTGGGGAGAGGCGTATGTGCTGCTTGCCGAAGTCCTGCTGGCCCAGGGGAGGAAAAAAGAAGCCGAGGAAATACAGACGGAAGGGGCCTGGCTTGCACCGGAAATTCATTCCGGTTTGAAAGAAAAATAGAATTTCTGGTTTCTTCCCCTCAGCCCCAGTGGGGGAAACAGGGGTTTTTACCGAAAATAAGAAAGGGGATATGCATAGCCGGTTGGAACGCGTTTGTCTTGTAGCCGCCTTTGGGGTGCCGTTGGCCGTTTATTTTTTCACGGCCGCGCCGGGGGCTTTTTTGGAGGATTCAGCCGCTTTTTCTATGGCGGCCTCGACCCTTTCCATTTCCCAAGCCCCCGGCTTTCCACTTTGGCTCTTGTTGGGGAAACTTTTCACCTTTCTTATTCCGCACAACCCGGCTTTGGCCACGAACTTGATGAGCGGTTTTTTTGGAGCGCTGGCGGCTGCTTTGTTTTACCTGTGCGCCATAAAGGTTTTTGCCGGTACATCTCTTTTGACCCCGGCACGGCCTTCCCCGGTAGGAGAAGGGGCGGATGTTCGGGTGGTGAATCCTGCAATCGTGACTTTGTCGGCCTTGGGGGCGGCAATGGTTTTCGCCTTCAGTCAAACGGTATGGCTGCAGGCGGTTCGCGCGGAGGTCTATTCGCTACAACTTTTTTTAACCCTCTTCATTCTTTATCTGGCGCTCCGCATTACGGAATCGGAGAATCCAACCCGTCTTTTTCTTCTGGCCGTTTTTTTGTGGGGGCTGTCAGCCGCAGTTCATCCCCTATTGTCCGTTTCCGCTCTGCCGGGGCTTCTGACTATGGCCTGTTTTAAATCTGCGGATTGGCGAAAAGAGGTCTCCAAATGGGGCTGGGCCTTCGGGCTTGTTTTGCTGGCGGGTTCGGTTTATCTGTTTCTGCCGATTCGTTCCTCCCAGCATCCTTATTTTGATTGGATTCCAGTGGATGACTTGCAGTGGTTCTTTGCAGTCGCCACTCGCTATCATGACTGGGGGCGGTCGATAGCATCCACCGGAACGAACGTTTCCTACCCAAACGCCATGCGGATGGTTTCCTTCCTTATCTCCCAGTACACGGTGATTTTCTGGATTCTTGCCGCTGTGGGGGTCTTGGTCGTGACCCGTTGGTTACCCAAAATTGGTCTGGCCATATTCGTGCTTCTGCTTTCCAATCTTTTTGTCACGCTCTGGGCTGCCAAGTTCAACGCGCGTAATATGGATCTCTGGGGATACCTTTCTTTCGGAACGGCGATAACGGTGTTGTCCGCTTTTGCTGGGATCTTCGGCGCTGTTTCCTGGCTCGCCGCGAAGCGAACGCAGGTGGTTTCCAAGCTGGCTTGGGGCGTTCCGGCTCTTGCTGGGTTTTTTATTTTCTTTGTGGCTGGCCATAGTTGGGGGAAAACGGATTTGCGCCGTTCTTTCCAAGTCGACAAGATGGCAAGGGAAATTTTGCAATCCCTGCCAACCCGCTCCGTCGTGGTTTGTTGGAGCGATCGGGTTCTTTGTCCTCTTTTGTATGCTCAAGGCGCTCTTGGCCTGCGGCCGGATGTCGTCATCCTGCCGTCCGATTTTTTTGCCTGGGCGGAGACCTTCGAACGGGTTCGGCGGAGATATGGGGATTTGGTATTCGAACCGGTCCGCACGGATATTCCCCGTTCCCAACACATCCGAGAGGCGTTTAAAAATTTCTGCCGCAATAGTGATCGGCCAGTTTTTAGTGAGATAGAAAAAGGGATAGCGGGATGGGATAGTTTATGGCCTGCCGGGTACCTCGTCCACTATAGAAAAGTGGCACGGAACACCAAAGTTGTGCCCGGCGTACTTGGTTTTGTAAAGAGTCGTTTTGGCAGTCGCCCGGATTTTTTCACGCAGGGCTTTGTGGCAAGGGAAATATACAATTGGGGAGTGTACCTCAACCAACTGGGGGTTATGGAAGGGGAGTTCCTGCAGGATCAGGCGGTACGTCTAGACGGGGAGAACCCCCGCCTCTGGGCAGACTTGGGTAAAACACACCTTTTTTCGCGTCGCTTTAAACTCGCGGAAGCTTGTTTTAAACTGGCGTTGGCCTACGACCCTTATGAAGGGGAAAACTACATGTTTTTGGCTGAAGCCCTGCAACAACAGAAGAAATTTGACGAGGCAAAGGAAGCCCGTGCCGAAGGGGATTGGCTTTTGCCGGACAAATTAAAACCAATGGGGCAGGAAGATGAAAAAACGACACGATAATAGGTCTTTGCAAAAGCAATTATACGGCGTCTCAGTCGTCGTTCCTATGTACAATGAGGAGCAAAACGTTTCCTCCACGCTTTCCCGCATTGCCGCCGCTTTCCGGGCGATAGGCGGGGACTGGGAAATCGTTGCCGTGGATGACGGCTCTACCGACCGGACGGCGCTTTCGGTTTTGAGCTTTGCCGAGCAGGAACCGCGGGTTCGGCTCGTTTCCTACTTCCCCAACCGGGGACGGGGCTGGGCCTTGCGACAGGGATTCGCCGCTTCCACCAAGGAGATTATCATCACCGCCGACGCCGACCTTTCCTACAGCGAAGAATATCTTTTGGCGATGGCCCAGATTCTGCAGGCTCACCCGGAAGTGGACATTGTGGTCGCCTCGCCTTATACCAAGGGGGGGGGCGTCGAAAACGTTCCCTTCTGGCGGCTTTTTATTTCCAAACTGGGAAACAAGATTTTAGGTTTTGCAATGAAACGAGGGCTGGCCACCGTCACCGGAATGGTGCGGGGGTACCGCCGCAAGGTTCTGGAAGCACTGGAGCTGGAGGCGGAGGGGAAAGAGATTCATCTCGAAATTTTAGCGCGCGCCTTGGGGATGGGGTACCGGGTCGTGGAAATGCCCGCGGTTTTGAAAGCCCGCAAGCTGGGGAAATCGAAATTCAAATTCACCGCCACGGCGGTTTCCCACATCCTGTTTTCCTTCCACGAAAAACCGGTTCTGCTTTTCGGCGCGGTCGGTTTGTTTCTGGTTTTGCTTTCGTTTGGCGGGGCGGGGTATATCTGGTATCTTTGGCAAACGGGGAATCTGAACCCCACCCGGCCTTTGGTCACACTCACCGTTCTGGCCTTCCTCGCCGGTCTGGCGACTTTGTTTTTCGGTTTTCTTGGCACCCAGCTCGTGCATCTAAAGCGGGAAATTTACCGCATCCAAAAGACGGCCAAAGAAACGATGATGAAACTGGAAGAGCTTGCCGGCGGAAAAGAACGGCTGGATTTTCAACTGCGGGTTGAAAAAAGGAAAAGGGAGAGGGTATGAAGCTGGGGCTCATCACCAACCGCTATCCGGCCGGGAAGGGGGATACCGCCAGCCCGTTTGTGAAGGACTTTGTCCACGCGCTTAAGGAACGGGGGATAAAGGTTTCGGTTTTCACGCCGGAGTATGCCGTTGACCGCCCGGACAACAACCCGGAGGTGTTTCGCTTTCCCTGGTACGGTTCGGCACTCCCAATCGGCTCGTTGAATTACAAAAATCCCTTCAACTGGCTCAAGCTGGCCAATTTTCTGCACAGCGGGCGGAAGGCGGCCATGCCGTTCGTTATCACCCATGACGTCGACTACCTTTTGGCTCTCTGGGCGCTTCCTTCCGGCTACTTTGCCCGCTACATAAGCCAGCGCACCGGCATTCCGTACTCCGTCTGGTGTCTCGGCTCGGACGTTTACAAATGGAGCGAGCGTCCCTTTTTCGGCCTTTTGACCCGTCAGGTCTTGCAAGGGGCTGACTGTCTGTTCGGCGACGGTTTTGATTTGTGCCAAAAGGTGGAGGAGCTTTCCGGGCGGGAATGCCGCTTTCTGCCTTCGGCCCGTCTGCGGGAAAAATGGACGGCTTTGCTTAAGACGAATTACAACCGCTTTTTTTATCTCGGCCGGTTGGAGCGGGAGAAAGGGATTGAGGACATGCTTCTGGCCTTTTCCTACGTGGCAAAAAAGAAATCCGCCCAACTGGAAATCGCCGGTTGGGGGGGCTTGGCCGACGAGATTCCCAAACGGATCGCCGAGTTGAAACTTGGGGATAAAGCCACCTTTCTGGGAAGAATTTCGGAAAAGGAGGCCGCCACCTATCTGCGGCGCGCCTCCTGCGTACTCATTCCCAGCCATTCCGATTCCATCCCCCTTGTTTTGACCGAGGCTGTGGCTTCCGGCACGCCGGTGATCGCCACGGATGTGGGGGACATGGGATATTTGGTGCGCAAGTTCAGTCTGGGGAAAGTGGTGCCCCCGCACAATCCGGAAAATCTGGCCCGCGCGATGTTCGATTTCATGCAGGAAAAGCGCAACTACGACCCGGCCTCCTCCGGGCTTTTGGATTTGCTGGATGTCAACCGGGCGGCCAACGACTTTTTGAAGACCATCGCCCGCCAACGGAGCGGGCAGCCCCTGCGTTCGCAGATGGCCAATCTGTTTGATTAGGATGACAGCGGTAGTTGCCCCCGAAAAACAGACCGGCGTTTTCTTCGACCGGTTCTGGAAAAAACAGGAACCGGAGCGGGTGGACCGGCGCACCCTCCAGCGCTGGCGCGAAGTCCAAACCAATTTGACGCTTCTGCCGGGGAAAAAGATTCTGGACGTGGGGGCCGGCCGGGGTTTAATAGCCCGGATGCTTGCGGAAGGAAGATTTGACGTTTCCGCCTGCGATGTCTCCTCCGATTCTGTGAATCTTTTGCGCCAACAGGGGCTGGTCAGTTTTGTTTTCGATTTGGAGGAAGATGAGCTGGAGCAGAAATACGATGCCATTTTTTGTATGGAAGTTTTGCAGTACCTGCGCTATCCGGAAAAAACAGTTTCGAAATTGAAGACAGCCTTGAACCCTAACGGAATGTTAATCATCTCTGTGCCGAACGAATTTCACCTCTTGCGGCGGCTGGAGATTCTTTGCGGCCGCACGAGCTGGGCCGGCATCCAAACGCCACATCTGCGGTTATTCGACCGGAAAACGGCATCAGCCCTTTTTCGTCAGTGCGGGCTTAGGGCTGTCAAAATGATTCCGGTCACCCTCTGCCCGCCGGGATTTTGGGGAGAAGGGCTCGGCCGGCTTTTGGCCCGCTGGCTGCCGGACTGGTTTTCCCTTTCGATAATCTTTTACCTTAGGAGCGACGATGGGACATACGCAAATTGATTTGTCCATAGAACGGCGCTGGGGACCGGAGGGGACCTTCTCCGAGCGTTTTCCCATTCTTTTCCGGCCGGGAGAGCGGAACCTGAAAGCCGAGAAAGTGGTCCGCGTCCTGGCGGATTTTGCCGGCGATTTGTCCGGTTTGACCTGCCTCGATTTGGGGGCCTCGACTTGCATCATGTCCCGCTATTTCGCCGAGCATTTCAAAACCGTTTTGGCCTTGGACAACGACAAAGTCGGCCTGCAATACGGCAAAGAGATTGCTTCTCCGAATCTCGTTCCCATCTGCGGCGACGGGGCGCGGCTGCCCTTGCCGGATGAGTCCGTCGATTGCATCATCTGCAATCAAGTGTACGAGCATATCGAAAACCAAACGGGCTTGGTGGCCGAAATGTACCGCGTCTTGAAACCGACCGGCTGCGTCTATTTTGGCGCGGGGAACCGCTACGTTTTGGTCGAGGCCCACTACAAGCTGCCGTTTTTGTCCTGGCTGCCCCGAAAACCGGCCAACTGGTACATGCATATAACCGGGCGGAAGATGGATTATGACGTATACCTGCTCTCCTGGCGGAATTTGCGACAGCTTCTTCGCCGTTTTAACATCACCGACTATACCTTCAAGGTTCTGGAAAACCCGGAAAAGTTTGCGGCCACCGACGTGGTGCCGAGATGGATGAAATGGATAAAACCCTCCCTGTTGAAACCGTTCAAAACCGCCCTGCCGGCCTGGGTCTTGGTGCTGACCAAAAAACCGGCTTGAAACGCTTCTGGTCGGTTTTTTTCCCCGTTCTCCAATACGCCGCTGCCGGCTGGTTTTTGTGGTTTTATTACCAGACCATACAGGACGATTGGGGGGAAATCGTCCGCTTCGGTTTTCATCCCAATCCCTTCTGGTTTGGTCTGGGGGCGCTGTTCCTTTTTTTGGGACATTCCTGGCAGCCGGCGGCCTTTTGGTACAATTTCAAATGCACCGGTGTCTCCGTTCCTCTGCGGGACAGCTACAAGATTTACTGCATGGCCCACATCGCCCACTACCTGCCGGGGCGCATCTGGTCCTATTTAAGCTTCGCCTACTTGGGAAAATTTTTGGGGATCGCGCCGACGCAGCTTTTGGCCGCCCTCTATTTGGGATTCGTCGCCTCGCTCTTATCCGGCGCGGCGTTCACGGTTTTCGCTTTGCCCCTGTTTCACCATCTGGGCATTCCGAATTGGGGTTTGGCCGCATTTGTGGTTTTGCTTTTGGTTCTGTTCATCCCCAAAGTGTTTCAGGCCATCCTCAAAACCTTTGGGCGGTTAGTGCGATCGCCGATGGCGGAATTGCCCGCACCGTTCGGCTGGCGGCCGGTGTTCTTCTCCTCGCTTTATTACGGGTTCAGTTGGCTTTTGAACTCCGCCGGTGTAGTGTGTCTGGTCCTTTCTTTGCATTCCTTGACGGCCGAGCAGGTTTTATACTCCTTTTCCGCCTTCCCCTTAGCATACCTGGCCGGGTATCTTGCGTTCTTTGCGGCCGGGGGCTTGGGGGTCCGGGAAGGGGTGATGCTGGGTCTGCTTTCGGTCTATTTGCCGCCTTATGCCGCAGCGTCCGTACCTATCGCCGCCCGGCTTTTAACCCTGACCTACGAAGGGGGTTGGTTTTTGGTGGCTTGGCGGCTGCCTTGGAAAAGTAAAGGGGTTGTGGAGAGGGTCGGATGATATTCATACTGGAGTACATTCCAGCGGCGGTCGTGTTTGTTCTTGGATTAATTTTCGGCAGTTTTGCCAACGTGGTCATCCACCGGCTGCCGAGGGAGCTATCCGTGGTCAAGCCGCGGAGTTTCTGCCCCTCCTGTCAGAAAACGATTCCGTGGTGGGGAAACATCCCACTTTTCAGCTACATTTTTCTCCGGGCCAAATGCGCGTTCTGCAAGGCGCCGATTTCCCCCCGCTATTTCTTTGTGGAACTCCTCACCGCTGTTTTGTTTCTGGCTTCTTATTTATCGGCCGGCTGGGGATGGAAGCTTTTGTTTCTGTTTTATTTGAACTTTGCACTGGTGGTCATTTTTTTCATCGACTTGGAGTTTCGCATCATCCCGGATTGGTTCACCCTGCCCGGCATTCTTTTGGGAATGGGGTATGCGGTCTTAAACCCGGCCGTCGGTTGGCAAAACGGGCTTATCGGCTTTTTAGTCGGCGGTGGCGGGTTTCTTTTGCTGGCTTATATGGGCCAGTTAATCTTCAAAAAGGAAAGCATGGGGGGTGGGGATATCAAAATGGCGGCGATGCTGGGGGCTTTTCTGGGCTGGCAAAAACTGCTTTTGGTTTTTTTCCTTGCCTCGCTGGTAGCCGTTTTGACTTTCTTCGTCATCCGGCTCTTAAAACCGAAGTCATTGGCGGACCGCCTAATTCCGTTCGGCCCCTTTTTGGTTTTCGCCGCTTTGGTGGCTTACTACTGGGGCGGAGCGCTTATATCTCTCTATACCGAACGGTTTCTGGCCATCCGGTAGACGGGTAGAATTCCCAGGGAATATTAATTTCTGACAGCCGGGGTCTCCTTCGGGCGGGTAAAAATCTCCCCCAAAAGTTCTTTGGCCCCCCGCCAGGCCAGAACAATCCAGAGTAGGACCGGCACGGCGGAGTTGATGGAGATGGCCGGTATGAAAAGCCGGTAGAACCGACGGTCGCGCCCCCAGAGCGTTTGATAATGATTCAGGGTCAAACTGAAAACAAGATGCCAGATGAAGAGAAGGGCCAATCCAAGCAGAAGCACGGCAAGCCGCCTTTTCCAACTCAAAGCAGGCGTGGCCAGAATCAAGGCAACCAGCGGCACGGCGTTCATATAGTGGGCTTTTAACACAAACAGGTTTAATTGCTTTTCACCAAGCGCCTTGGCCGCCGGGACAATGACGGCCCCCATCAGATTTTGATAGTTGCCCTGCCCCCATTCCATCCAAAGCCAGAAAAGGGGGAGGGAGAAGGCGATTAACAAAATAAAAAACCTAAACAGTTTGGACATTCCGATACACCGCCAATTTAATCCAGAGGACAAAAACCCCCAAAATCATAAGAATTAAGGTCGCCTGCCAGAAGTATACATGCATAAAATCGAAGAGGGTGGGGCTGCCGTGCGCCTGAACGTAGGCCAAAAGCATCATTCGCAGTATGTTGATGGCAAAAAGCAGCGGCAGGCCGAACAGTATGCCCAACCCTTTTTTGCGCCATCCCGTCGGAAAGGCCAAAACGGCGGCGGCGAAAATTATCATTTCATAAGCCCCCGTGCATTCCTCGATCACCTGCAGGGCGATTTTGTCCCCGGTGATGAGATTTCCGGCCGCCGACGTTTTGCCGCCCGCCAGCGAATAGCAGCCGCTCACCACCTTGGCCGTGGCCGCTGTAAAACCGTTGCGGAAAGCGTCCCAGCGGCTGGAGATTTGGGAATAGAGGGCACCTAAAAGAATCAAAAAGAAAAGAAATTTTGCCGCAAACCGAAAGGCGGGAGATTTCCAAAAACGTGGGGAAAATCTTTTTTTGGCGACCGTCGGGCTGGTTTCCATACCGTTGGCCGTAAATAATACGGAAATAATCGGCGGCCCGTTGTTGTTTTTTTAAAGGGGCAGGTTATACTTAATAACAGGGTTATGCGTAAATTCGGGGTTTGGCTGGCCGTGCTCTTAGGTTTTTATCCGTTTGCCTTTGGAACGGAAAGTTTGGTGCGGGTGCCGATAAGTTCCAAATGGCAGCTTCTGCAGATGCTTGCTTCCGGGCTGGACGTGGCGTACGTGGAGCGGGAGGGGAAGTTCGTGGACCTCGTGGCTGACAGCGCCGAGATCGTTCAGCTTACATTTATGGGTTTTTCTCCCTTTGTCGCCGTGCCGGATTTGCGTGCGCAGGCGGCCGGGCTTTTGGGGGCCTCCATGGGAGGATACCATACGTACGCCGAAGTGAAGAGCTTTTTGGACTCGATTAGAGCCGCACGCCCGGATCTGGTTTCGCCGGTTTTCTCCATCGGCCAGTCGCTGGAGGGGCGTGAAATCTGGGGTGTTAAGATTTCCAATCTACCGATTGGAAACGATGGCCGGCCGGAGGTGCTCTACACCGCCTTGACCCATGCCCGCGAACCGATGAGCATGGAGGTTCTGCTTTATACCATCCGGCATCTGTTGCAAAACTACGGCACGAACCCCTTCGTCACCGGGCTTCTGAACGGCCGTGACTTGTACTTCATCCCGGTCGTGAATCCGGACGGCTATGTATATAATCAGGCCACCAATCCCGCCGGCGGCGGCTTCTGGCGCAAGAACCGCCGCCCCAACGCGGGCGGGAGCTTTGGCGTGGACTTGAACCGAAACTTTGGATACCTGTGGGGGCTGGATGAGTTCGGTTCCAGTTCGAATCCGGGCAATGAGACGTATCGGGGAACAGCCCCTTTTTCCGAACCGGAGACCCAGCGGCTGCGGGATTTCGTTCTATCCCGCAATTTCAAGATTGAAATCGATTACCACAGCTATTCCAACCTCTGGCTCTTTCCCTGGGGATACGGCACGGAGCCGGCGGCGGACTATTGGCTTTACCGAGCCCTGGCCGATTCCGCCGTCAAACACAACGGCTACGTTCCCGGCCCCGGCTGGCAGCTTTATTTGACCAACGGCACGTCCATTGACTGGTCGTACAGCATCGATTCCACCAATCCGATTTACAGTTTCACACCGGAGGTGGGGGGCGTGAACGACGGTTTCTGGCCCCCTCTTCCCCGCATGCCGATTTTGGCGGCCGAGAATCTCTTGCCGAATCTGTTTTACGCTTCGGTTGCCGATAATCCCAAAAAAATTCTCCCGCCCGAACCGCCCGAATTTTTGTCCCTGGACACCTTGGTGGCCGACGGGTCGGCCGAACTGGAGTGGCGGCAGTCCGACCCGGGGAATCCGGCGGCCGGATATTTGCTTAAAATCTCAACGGGACCGCTGGTCGTCGCTGATTCCGTCCAGAATGCCAACAACTGGGAACTGGTCGATTTCACGGTAGTTCCCTCTCCCGACGACTCCGCCAAGAAGTCCTTTTTCTCTGGAGCCGCTCCCGCAACGATTGCCGTAATGGATTCCAAAAACGCGTATCTGGTCCGGCCCAACGACACCGTACGGGCGGAAACATACTACAATATCGAGCCGTACTTTGATTACGCCTACGGAGAGATTTCCACCGACGGGGGAAGGAGTTTCCATCCCCTGGCGGGAAACCATGCCACCCCCGATGGCTCCCCTTTCAACCGGAAGCAAAAGGGAATAACCGCCTCCCCCGTCATATGGACGGGAATGGAATTTCCGCTGAACGCTTACGCTGGCCAAAAGGTGCGCTTTCGCTTTAGTTATTTTACCGACCTGGGGTATACCCCGGGGGGAATTTATCTGCGCAACATTTATCCGGTTTTACGCTTTGCCAAAGACACCATTCTTTCCCTGCCGGCGGAAAGCACGTATGCTTTTGAATTGGACGCTCCCGGTGAATACTACTTCTCCGTCGCCGCACTTGACTCGCAGGGACAAACCGGACGGTACAGCGACTGGATAAAGAAAACCGTGACTTTCAGTCCGGTTTTCATGGATTTGAACGGGGATGGAGCGGCTACCCCGGCCGATTTGGTTTTGGAGCTCAACTACGTATTTATGGGGCTTGTGCCACCCTATCACCCGCAGCGGGGGGACGCCAACGGCGACGGGCAGCGCTCATCGGCGGACGTGGTGCTTTTTTTGAATTTTATCTTTCTCGGGCAGGCCCCGTAGTTTCTCCGGCAAAGTCACTACAAATACGGCTCCCTTTTTGCCGTCCGCAAGCCGGACGGACCCTTCCAGCAGGTGAACGGCTTTTTTGACCAGGGCCAGCCCCAGCCCGGTGCCATTCGGTTTGGTTGTAAAAAAGGGGGTGAAAAGCTTATGTTTTTGCTTTTCCGGAACACCGGGGCCGGAATCGGCTACCTCAATTCTCCATCCATCGGAGTTTTCGTACGCTTGAAGTGTTACTTTAACCCAGCCGCCGTCTCCGGCCGCTTCGGCTCCGTTTAAAAGCAGGTTGGAAGCTATCTGCTTCAAAAGGGAGGCGTCTAAACGGCAGGGTGTCTTGTCCGGGGCGTTCAGCCTAAAGCTCACGGCAGGGAAACGGGGTTTTAAGGACGTGATGGTCTCCTCCAAAAGCTCCCTTACATCCAGCGTTTCCAAAAACACCTGTCCCGGCCGGGCGTATTCCAAAAACCGTTTCAAGGTTTCCTCGGCGGCCTGCGATTCGCGCAAAAGCTCGCCGGCGGTATTGTGCGAAGGATGGTTTTCGCCAAGTGCCTTGGCCAAGAGCTTGCCGTAGCCGACCATCACGGCCAGGGCGTTGCGCAGTTCGTGGGCCAGCCCGGCGGCGGTTTCTCCCAAAAAGGCCCAGTGCTCCTTATCCTTCAATTTTTTCTCCATTTCCTTGAAATCGGTCAGGTCGGAAACCAAAAGGGCCTTTCCCAGATTTTCCCCGTCCGGGTTGGAAATGGCGGAAGAGGAGACCGCCAGGATTTTGATCTGTCCCCCCATCTCCACCTCCAGTTCCACGCTTTCGGCCGGGTGTCCCGGTTCCACGTCGGGCAAGGCCTTTCTAAGCGAAGGAGGGAGCTGCCGATTTTCTCTCAATCCCAAAAGCTGTCCAGCCGCCGGGTTGAATTCGACAATTTTTCCCGCGGGATCAAAGATGACAATGCCCGAGCTCAAGGAGTCTATCAAATGCCGGCTTAGAGCCGAAAAGTGCAGGGCTTTTTTCTCCGATTCCTCGTACAGGCGGGAAAGCTCCTTTTCCTTGACCTGGAGCTCGGCCAAGGCCTTTTCAAAACGCTCGATGGTTAACTCGGCCGGGTCGCTTCCCGGCGCGGCCGTTGGGGTCAAATGGGCTTCCGCCGCTTTTTTCTCGACGGTCTCGAACGGAGCCAGAACGAAGCGCCAGAGCAAGCTGACAGTGGCGGCCATCAAAAAGAACCCCAAAATCCAGAAGAAGGTTTGCAGCCGAAAAAGCTCCTCCAGCTGTCCCAATGGATCGACCTGGGCGATGACAAAACCGGCGGGAAGCGCCATACCGTGTTCGACGGCTGCCGGGAACGAGTAAGTGCAGGTGAAATGCCCCCCGAATTCATTGGGGCCGGATAGCACCGGCCGGCTCACCGGATGGTAATCCGCCACAAAACCGGTTTTGTTGCCGGTTCCGGTCCAGACCGTGGGGAGGGGGCCGTCTTTGAAAAACCCGAAGGCCAGAAGCTCCCGTTCAAACAAAAACTTTTCCACGGCCAGCCGAACTTCCGCTGGATTGGAAGAAAGTTTGGCCAAACGGGAAAGCCTTGCGGCCGCATCTTCAAGTTTTACTTTAATCTCCGCCTCAAGCGCCCTTTTGGCCCGGTAGGAAAGCCAGAGAAAGGAGAAGTTGCTGACCAGAAAAAAGAGAATCAAAAGCAAGGTGGAGAGTTTTAAGGTGTAACTCCACCGTGCGAGCTTGCCGGGCATATTCAAATTATCGGCAAAAAAAGGCCGCCAGGGAGGCCCCAGCGGGTCTGGGCCCTCTTCCGGGGGGTGCGGAAGCTCCTGGCGGCGGGGAAGTTGTTTGGGTCGCTACATCGGGTTCTATCGAACCAGCATCATCTTTTTGGTTTCGGCAAATTTTTCCAGCCGGAGCCGGTACAGATACAACCCGGAGGAAACCGGCCGGCCGGACTGGTCCGTGCCATCCCAGTTCTCTTGATGCAGTCCGGCCCCTTGGCGGCCGGAGACCAGCGTTTTCACCTTTTCTCCCAGCAGATTGAAAATATCCAGCTCCACCGGGCCGCTTTTTTCCAACGAGTAGGAGATGACGGTGGCGGGGTTGAACGGATTGGGATAATTCTGCGACAGTTGGAAATTTTTCGGCCGGTTGAAAAGATCGTCATCCACGTCCGTCGGCGTCTGCACGGAAAAATCGGCGGTCATCGTGCTGCCGGAATTGGAGATGTTGGTCACCTGAACGAGCGAACCGGCCCCGGCGTAGCCGTTGGAATTGGGTGTGGTCGAGGCACTAAAGGTACGGTTTACGGTCGAGCCGGGAAAAGGGTCGCCGGAATTACCGCTGTTCAAGTTTTTTTCCAGTTGAAAAAGGTTGTCCGATTGCACCAAAGCCACGGTGTAATGCCCGGAGCTGGGGCTGTTTGGCGGATACCAAGGGCGGGTGTTGCCGGAAGATACGGTGTCGTCGATGTGCCAAATCAAAAGACCCGAAGAGGGTAACGATGCATCATACCCGGTCCGCTGGCGGTTTTCCACCAAAAAATATTCCGGGCCAATCGTACCGTTCGTCCAAAGCCGGAAGATGCCGGCGTTGGACTGTTCGACGTTGGGGATGTTCACCCCCGTCTGGTTGGTGGTGATGACCCCCGCCACGGCGAACCCCATCTCGATTTTGCACCAGGCGTCAAAGTGGGACGGGGAGGAGCCGAGTGAACCGTTCCAACTGCCGCCGGCCATCACGCTCCAGCGGCCGATTCCCTGCGAACCGCCATCCGTGTCGTACAAATCGGGCAAGCCGCCGATGGCGTGGCCGAATTCGTGGCAGTAGACGCCTATGGTCATATCCCCGGGGCTTGTCCAGTATTCCGGCTCCATGCTGTAATTGAAGATGTACACCCCGTCCCGCAGGCGGGGAACAATGGCCCATTTGTGAGACCAGATGTCGTTGGGGCTGCCGGAGAGCTCGGCCCCCGGCCCGGAGTGGACGACGGCAATCCCGTCCACGTAGCCGTCGCCGTTGTTGTCGTAATTGGCGAAGTTTACAACCGGGTTCACCAAGTCAACCACTTCCTCCACCAATTTTTGGGCGTTTTGCGGATAAGCTCCCAATCCATTCAGTCCGTTGGCGTACCAGGTTGAGGCCTGCGGCGCCCTCTGCCAACCGGTGGAAGTGGGATAATTCACTGTAACCAAATCGAACGTCCCGTAGGAGTTTTCGTCGTAGTAGCGCCGGACCGAGCTCTGGGTTTGGGAAAAAAGCAAGGAATCGAAGAACACCGGCGCCACCTGTGAGTTCTTGTCCGAAAAATCCACCAGAATCACCAGCATGTTGAACGGGCCGGCGACTTTGGGCCGGGCCGGCGAGAGCGCTTTCAACTGGGCCGGATTGAAGCCGGCTTTGGCCAGTTCTTCATCGCTGACGACCAGATTGTGTTTGGGGGCCTTCAATTCCCCTCTTTGAATCTTTTCCATAAGTTCAGGATGGGGCGGCATTCCCCAAAGCATCGGGCTTAAAAGAAGCAGTATGGTCAATCCCAGAATGAATCGGCGCATATTTCCCCTTTCGAGAATCAGCGGTTATGCAAAAAGACGGTTACGCCTGTTGGAGAGGGAACGGTTTCCGATACGGTTTGGCCCCCCGGAGTGCGCCCGCTGCAGCGCAGCCAGGATAAGATGACCAGTACCAGGATAACGGCTCCCAGAAAGGTCAGCAGTTTTCCCAAAAATCCCGTCCAGCTTAAAGCCCCTTTTTGGTCTTGCATTTTCCCCCTCTTTTCCCGCTCATTTATTGGGCAAGGGATGTGCCGGAAAGGGGTACTTGAAGCCGCAATCGTAAGTCCAAGCGCGACTTGCGGCTTTTTGCCCCTTTCGCACAATGCAAACAGTTGTGGGTTTAACCCAATTCTTTGGTTTTAGAAAATTATAGGGGAAAAGCCAGAGAAAATTGGGGAGGGGTGAAGCGGAAAAAATAGTTTTTAGAAAAGCGTAAGGGGATCGGAGAACCGCTCCTACACCGGTCGTCCAAACCGCCGGTGGATTTCCGCCAACGGCAGTTCGATAATCGTGGGGCGGCCGTGGGGGCAGTTGTAGGGATTTTCGGCGGCGAAGAGCAAATCAAAAAGATTCTCCATCTCAGCAATAGTCAACTTTTCCCCGGCCCGCACGGCGGAATGGCAGGCCAGCGAGCGGGCCACCCGCTTGGAGGGCTCCAAGTCCTTTTTGTCGTTCTCCAAATCATCCAGAATTTCGCGCAGCAGTTTGGATGGGTTTTTCTTTTGGGCCAGCGGGGGCGTTCCGCGAAGAAGCAGGGTTCGGTCGCCAAAAGGGGAGAGGTCGAAGCCAAACGATTCGAAAAAGCTTTGGTTCTGCACGAAGGTTTGAAACTCGGTTGGCGTCAACTCCACCGTCTCAGGAAAAAGCAGTTCCTGCGATTCGGCTTTGTGTTCGCCCAAATTTGTCAAAATCTTTTCGTACAAGACCCGCTCATGGGCGGTGTGCTGGTCGATGAGCAAAAGCTTCCACTTTACCTGCGCCAGAATATAAATATCCGCAAACTGCCAGAAGAGGGGAGAAAAGTTGGGTTGCGGATGAGCATTTTCCAACCCCCCAGCAGGGGTTAGGGGACTACCCATCAGAGATGAATGGGGAAAGGAAAAAACCTTTTGCTGGTAGGTGAGGTCGGGAGTTATCGGGTTTAACGAACCAATCCCACCAGCAGGGACTGGCGGGCTACCCAAGTTGGGCTGCTGAATTTGAGGCACGCTGCCCGCCCAGACCGGCACCTGGCCGCGGCTGGAAAGCGCTTTCCGGATGGCGTGGTACACCCAATCATAGATGGCCCGTTCGTCGGCAAAGCGGATTTCCGCTTTGGCCGGATGGACGTTCACGTCCACTTCTGGATAGGGCAAAAAAAGATAGATGAGGGCGTAGGGAGACTTGCCGGGCTCGAGAAAATCGCGATAAGCAGAGAGGACGGCGTGGTGGAGCAGTTTGCTTTGCACCGGGCGGCGGTTAATGAAAAAATAAAACTGCGGCCGGGCGGCGGTGATTTTCTCCGGTTTTTTTAGGAAGGCAACAAGCTGGGAATTTCCCTTTTTGCTTTCCAGAAGCTCCAAATCCCAATAACGCTCTTCGCCCACCAAGTCGGAGACCCGCTCAAAAAGATTCTGGCCGGGGGTTTTGAGAAGTCGTTTCCCATCCAGCGTCAACTCAAAACCGATTTCCGGAAAGGCGAAGGCATACTGCTCCAAAAGGGCGGTCATCTGCCGGTTTTCGGAGGCGGCCGATTTTTGAAATTTCTTGCGGGCGGGGGTGTTGAAGAAAAGCCGCTCGACTGTCACTTTTGTGCCGTCGGCCGTTCCGGCCGGCTCGATTTTCAAAATTTTCCCCGCTTCGGCAATCAGGTGCGTGCCGATGCGCTCGCTCTTCGATTTGGTCTCAAGTTCAAAACGGGAGACGGAGGCGATGGAGGGGAGGGCCTCGCCGCGGAAGCCGAGCGTGGCGATGTGCTCCAGTTCTTCCGTGCTTTTCAATTTGCTCGTGGCATGGCGCTCCAGAACAGTGGGGACGTCCTCGGCCGGAATGCCGCATCCGTTGTCCGTTACCTTTATTCTGTGGTGCCCGGCTCCTTCGATTTCAACCGAAATTTCAGTCGCCCCGGCATCCAGGGCGTTTTCCACTAACTCCTTCACCACCGAGGCGGGGCGCTCCACCACCTCGCCGGCGGCGATCTGGTTAACAAGGTTTTCCGGCAACTTGGCAACTTTACCGGTCGATGTCGCGAAAACGGGGAGGGTTTTTACTTCCAACCAAACTCCCGAGTCAGATTCTGGCTTTCTTTTTTCAGTTCGTTGATAAGGAAAAGGGCTTCGAGGGGTGTTAAGCGATCCGGCTCCAGTTTTAGGACTTTCTCGAAGAAAAGCTTTACGCCGGAGAGGTCGGGCGCGGATGCTTGCTCCGCCGGGACGTTCAGCGTGATGCGCTCACTTTCCAACTCCTTCAAAAGCTCGCGGGCGCGCTCGACCAACTTCATTGGCACACCCGCCAGCTTGGCGACCTCGATGCCGAAGCTCCGGTCACAGCCGCCGGGGATGATTTTGTGCAGGAATATCAACTGGTGCTCGAATTCCTTGACCTCAACCTGCAGGTTGGTGACGGAAGGAAGTTTGCGCTCCAGTTCCACCAGTTCGTGGTAATGGGTGGCAAAGAGGGTGCGGGGTGCGCCGTTTGGGAAGGCCGCCAGATATTCCACCAAACTATAGGCGATGGAAAGGCCGTCGTAGGTGGAGGTGCCGCGGCCGATTTCATCCAGCAAAATCAAGCTGTTGGAGGTCGCGTTGTTCAGAATGTTGGCCACCTCGCTCATTTCCACCAAAAAAGTGGAGCGGTGGCGCAGAATGTCGTCCGAGGCGCCGACGCGGGTATAAATTTTGTCCGCAACCCGGATTTTGGCTTTTTTCGCCGGGACGAAGGAGCCGATTTGCGCCAAAAGAAAAAGAACGCCGGCCTGGCGCAGGTAAGTCGATTTGCCGGCCATGTTCGGGCCGGTCAAAATGGCAATCGGGCGCTCCGGGGCGAAGGAAACGTCGTTGGGCACTAAATTCCCCTTGGGCAACACCTTTTCCAAAACCGGATGGCGGCTTTCTTCGATTAATGTCTCGCCTTCCGCGACAACCTCCGGGCGGATGTAACGCTCGTCCACCGCCACGGCCGCCAGCGCGACGGCAGCGTCCAAAAGGGCCGTCCCCTCGGCCGTTTCCAAAAGCTGGGGAATGAAGGGACGGCATTTTTCCTCCAATTCGCGGAAAAGCTGTTCCTCCAAGGCGAAGATTTTCTCCTCGGCGGTGAGAATAAGTTCTTCTTTTTCCTTCAATTCCTCCGTAATGAACCGCTCGGCGTTCACCAAGGTCTGCTTGCGGATGTAGTCGGAGGGAACTTTGTCCTTGTGGGGGGTGGTCACTTCGATGTAGTAGCCGAAAACCTTGTTGTACCCCACCTTCAACGAGGGAATGCCGGTTCTCTGCCGCTCGGCAGCCTGCAGGGTGGCAATCCACTTTTTCGCGTCGGAAATCCCGGCATGCAATTGGTCCAGTTCCGCGCTGTAGCCCGACTTAATGATGCCGCCTTGATTCGCAACCAAAGGGGGGGCGTCCTTCAAGGCCTGATCAAACAGTTTGAAAAGCGCGCTCAAATCGGGAAAATGGTTCAAAAGTTCGGAGAGAGGCGGGCCGGATTCCTTGAGCAAAGCGGCAATTTCCGGCAGAATCGCCAGGGAATTTTTGATGGCGGCCAAATCACGCGGGCCGGCTTTGCCCATTCCCAGCTTGGCTGCCAGTTTTTCCAAGTCGAACACCTCGGAAAGAAGACTGTGCAACTTTTTCCGCAAAAAGTGGTCCGTGACGAGCAACTCAACCCGATTCAGCCGCTCGTTAATCTTCCCCGGATTGGTCAGGGGGATCCGCAGCCAGCGTCCCAGACGGCGGGAGCCCTGCGGCGTGGCCGTCCTGTCAAGGTGGACGAACAGCGTGTTGGTTTTGTCGCCGGAGGGGGTGCGGAAAATTTCGAGATGCAACAGGGTGGAAAAGTCGAGTGTGGTCTCGTCCGCATCCGCAAGGGGACGGATTAGGCGCAGGTGCTCCAGCCGCTGAATTTGGTTTTCGGAGAGGTAGGAAAGCACACCCCCCGCCGCGGAGATGGCCAGTTTTTTCCCCTCCACGCCGAAGCCGGAGAGGTTCAGAGTTCCCAATTTTTCGGAAAGATTCTTTTCGGCCCAGCCGAAGTCAAATTTCCAGTCCTCCACGGGAGAAAGAGTCCGCCCAGCGGAAAGTTCCGGAAAATGGGCGATGGTCTCTTTTTGGCTCTGTGGAAAGACTACCTCTGTCGGTTCAAGCGAAAGAAAGGTTTCCGACCAGCCCGTCTCCTCCGCTTCACCGATAAGAAACTCGCCGGTGGATAAATCCAGTCGGGCAAAACCGACCTTTTCCTTATTGAAAACCACACCGGCCAGGAAATTCGTCGTCCCCTTTTCTGCCCGTTCGTAAAGCGAGGTGCCGGGGGTGACGATTTCGATCGCCTCCCGGCGGACGAGCCCCTTGGCCTTTTTGGGATCCTCGGTCTGCTCGCAAATCACCACTTTGAAACCGGCGTCTAAAAGCTTGGCCAGATATTTTTCGGCCTGATGGTAAGGGACCCCCGCCAGGGGAACTTTCTCGCTTTTGCCGTGGGTGCGGGAGGTCAAGGCAATGCCCAAAACGGGGGCGGCGCGCTCGGCATCCTGGCCGAACATCTCGTAAAAATCCCCCATACGGAAAAAAAGGATTTTGTCGGGAAAACGGTTTTTTATCTGGTAGTACTGCTTTAAAAGCGGAGTTAGATTTTCGCTCATCCTTCCAGTTCAACCACGCTGTAGGAGGCCTTCAAAATCTTTTCCAGTTCCTTTTGAGTCTGGCCGGCGGCGGCGCTGGAAGAAAAATCCCCCCAGCGTATGAAATGGTAAGTCCGGTTGTTCAACTGGCGGGAAGTAATTTCGGCATTTTTGGAATCGGCTTTCAATTTTAAAAAGGCCCTTTGCGCTTCGCTTTTGCTGCCGAATGGCCCGATTTCAATCTGGTAGCGCTTTGGAGAAGTGGAAACCGTTTGGGGAGAACTGTTTGCGCGGCCGTTGCCTGCCAGCCCTTTGGGAAATTTTTCCTCATAGAGGCGAGCATAAATTTTCCCCTTCTCGGCCGGAAGGTTTTTGGAAAGCAAAAGAAGGGCCACCGTCACCTCCTCGCTGCCGCCGCGCCCTACCACCTTACGAAATTCGGCAATCCCCTCTTCCGATTTTTTGGTCCCGAGCAAGTCCAGCCCCTTTTCCAGCCCGGCCCAGCCGACCATCGGATGGGAGGGGTAGTTGGTCAAAATCTGCTCGGAGATTTTAAGCCCCAGCTCCCGCCGCCCTAAAAGCCGGTACGCTTTGGCCAGATAATAAGCCAGTTCCGGGTTGAAGGATTTGCTCTCGAAAAACGAGGGAAAACGCTCCTTCAACTGGATGATGGCACCGAAGTTTTTGGTTGAAAGATGATATTGCGAGAGTTCCGCCATAGCCCGGCGGAAAAACTCCCCGCGGGAGGGGTCTTCCAGCGCCTTTTCCAAAAATTCCTTGGCGCGCTCTCCATCCGGCTCCAGCTTGGCGGCCAAAAAGTGGGCCTCGGCCGTTGTAGTGTCGCGCATAAACTCCCGCAGTTTATCACCAGCTTTCTGAAAGGCCCCCTTGTAATACTCTTGCCAGGCCAAGGTCAGATTCGACTTGGCCGTTGTTTGGGAAAAGGAGGCCAGCAGGGCTGCAAGGAATAACGGCAGACCTTTTACGGTTGAACTTCTCATGGTTAATCCGGAGGGGCCGGGTGTGGTTTGACGGCTGTTTCCAGCCGGGCGGAACGGAAGGCCTCGCAGTCGCCGCACAAGAAGAAATACTCCGAGCTGGTCCAGCCGCAGCGCCCGCAGTAAAACTGTTCGTGCGTCACGGCCAGGTTTTCCAAAAGAAATTCGGTCTCTCGCAAGGCCTCGGAAGGGCGTTTCTGCTCCAAAAGAAGCCGGGCCAACGCCTGCCGGGCGGGGGCAAAGCCCGGGTCGTTCTCCAAAATGGAGGAATACTGCTCCATGGCTTGGTTGGCGCGCCCCCGTTTTTCCAGAATGCGGGCCAGCCCCAAGAGGGCGTAGCTGTTTTTGGAATCTTTCTGCAAAACCTCGCTGTATACCTCAGTGATGTCGCCGAATTTTCCCAGTTCAAAGTAGGCCCGCTCCAGTTTGGGATAAACCAGAAACCCCAACTGCGGGGAGACGGAGAGAAACTTTTTCCAGAATTCGATGGCATCTTCGGTGCGTTTTTCTGTCTGGTAGGAATCGGCAATGTACATATGGGCCAAATCCAAGTTTTCGTCGTAATTGAGCGCTTCCTTGTACTCCAGTCGGGCCTTGTGGTATTCCTTTTTTTCGGCAAAGTCCCGTCCCGCCAAAAGATGAAACTTCGCCAAGTAGGCCGTCTCCTTTTCACCTTTGAGTTTGAGATACTTCGCGTAGGCCTTTTTGGCTTCCTCCCAGTTCTTTTTCCGTTCATAGGCGGAGGCCAGTTTTTCCGCCGACCAGGTGTCGTACCCCGAAAGGGCGGACAACTCCTCGAGCGTCTTTACGGCGGAGTCCCAATCCCTGGCGTAGAGATAGTCAGCCGCCAAACTTTTCAAAACGAGCGCTTTTTCCGCTTCGGCCAAATTGGGGCGCAACAGCAGATCCCGGTGGATTTGAATGGCCCGCTCCAGCTGCCTTTTGTGCCGCAGGATGTCCCCCAGCCGCAAATAGGCATCCACGTTGCCCGAGTCCCCGGCCACCACCATTTTCAGCTTTTGATAGGCCAGGTTCTCTTCTCCCGAAAGCAGGTTTTTCAAGGCATCCAGATAGAGCGTTGGGGTGAGCGTCTCCCGGCGTTTCCCCAGCTTTTTCCAGTACCAAATCAAAAAGTACGCCACGCCGAGAGCGAGGAGGCCGAGAACTATTAAATGCCAAATGGAGAGATCGATTTCCATCAGACCTCCTCCGGCATGTCGATTGGCCGGTTACGCAGGGCGGTCAGTTCCGCCAGCATCCGTTTGTTATCCTTTTCCCGTTCGCGCATCTGGTTGGTAATGCGCAGATAGTAGGCGATACCCAAAAGAAAGGAAACCAGCATGCCGAGGACAAAGGCCCAATAGGTCACCACAATCATCGGGACGTTCTCGTACGAGGCGATAATCAGATGCACGGCCACCCGCTCGGCCGAATTGTAAATCGAAAACCCGACGATTACGACGATGACAACCAATAAAAGCAGTACGCGCATCGCCCACATATGGCTCAATTTTACGCCCGAAAAAACTTTTTGTCAAACCCTTAATTCGTTAAACTTCTTGACAGCGTTGGCCAAGCCGTTAACTTCCACTTGCCAATGTTTGTCCAACGGGCCGCCGGGGCCTTCGATTTGACCAACCGCCGGTTGGTCTATCCGCTATTGTTTTTCTTTTTGAGTTTGCCGGTGGTCGGCATTATGCTTTCCGCCGGACAGTTTCAGGACCCCGCTACTGCCACTTCCGGTCTGGTACTGAAATTCTTCGGCTATTTTCTCTTGTACGCTCTGCTTGCCCTTTTCGTCTGGCCGTTTGCCTACGGCGGGGTAATCGGGGAGCTGGCCCATTTTGCCGGCGGGGCGACCGACTGGGGCCTATTCAAAACTTGGGCGGTTAAAAGCTACGGGCGGCTTCTGCTTTTCAATCTTTTGCTTCTGGTTCTTTTGGCCGTTCTTTTGTTTTTAATTGTACTGGTGATAGTTTTTGGCTTTTTGGCCGCTGGCGTCGGCAGCGGTGGGGACTTTTCGGCTCTGGAAGAACAGCTCTCCCAGCCGCAGGCCGCTACCGGGCTTGGACTGTTCTTTGGCGAATTCTTCAGCACCTTATTGGCCGAAGCTTTCATTTTGATTATCGTCGCCGCGATGCTTGCCCTCGTTTTGACGGACAGGGGGCTCTGGAGCTCTTTGGGGGCCGGCTTCAAAACCTTCTTCGCTCGTCCGGTTTTCAAATTGTACCTCGTAGCTTTTCTGCTCTTTTTCTTTTTGAATCTTTTGGGGGCCCTGGTTTTCAACCGCCCCGGTATGCCGCATCTTTTTTCCGGCGCCTATTTCGTAGTCATTGTTCTTTTGCAGTCCTATTTTTCCGTTTTCGCTATCGCCTATCTTCTGCCCGCCTTCAAGCCGAAAGAGGAAACGGAAATTTCCTACGCCCCGACGGGGTAGCGTAAATCAATCATTAAAACCATCTCTCGAACCTGTTATTCCGAACGACTCATCCTGAGCGAAGTGGAGGGGAACGAAGAATCTCGCTGCCTAAAAACGATTCAACAAAGGTGGACTTCAAGAATATTTATCTCGCCGATATTTGACAAACGCCTCTCTGTCGATAAATTTAATAGACTGAACGGTGCGCGAATCTATGCTGACGGGGAATGTATTGGTGCTCAATCAGAACTACGAGCCGCTTTCGGTCTGTTCGGTAAGGCGGGCGGTGGTTCTGGTTTTTATGGGGAAAGCGGAAGTCGTGGAGACCGCCGACGGGCTTACCGTCCGTTCTGTTTCCCGCGCCTTTCCGATTCCCTCCATCGTCCGGCTGGGGCTTTACATCAAAGTTCCGCAGAAGCGGATACTACTCACCCGCAAAAACGTAATCAAGCGGGACGGCCATACCTGCCAGTACTGCGGGCAAAACCACGGGGAGATGACCGTGGACCACGTCGTCCCGAAAATTTACGGCGGCGCCGACAGCTGGGAGAATCTGGTCTGCGCCTGCACCCGCTGCAACAACTTGAAGGGGGACAAAACCCCGGAGCAGGCCGGCTTTATGCTTATGCGCCGCCCCCGCCGCCCCAACCAGATCACCTTCATCCAACAGTTCGTCGGCATTTCCGATACCCGCTGGCGCCAATACCTCTTTCTGGACTGAACGCTTGAGCCGGCCCGGTCCTTTGAAAAAAGAGCGAGGAGGTCGCTCGTTTTTGCTTGCACTCGGATTTCTTATTTTGGCAACCGTTCAGGCCGTACAAGCGCAACTTTCCCCCCTCGCAGGGTTTTACGACATCCGCCCGCACAAAAGTTTGGCCATCGATTACCAAAGCAAAGGGAGGCTGGAAGGTTCCATCCGGGTTTACATCTCCGGCGACACGGCCGTGGCCATTCTGGACCAGTACGCCGCCGGAAAAAAGGATTCGACGTCCGGGCGTGTCCATTGGGTGGAAATTCAGTTGCCGGACGGTGTTTATTCCTTCGACCTTTCCACCGGCACGGGAAAAAGCATCGACAACCGCCGCTGGCTTTTGAAGCAGAAACTGGCGGCTCTCTCCGCCGCTGACCGGAAATATTTTGAAAGTTTCAAGGAAAAAATTCGCGCCTATCTGGTCTCGCAGGCCATCGACGCTAAAGTCCGCCCCGTCCCGGTCACCATTCTCGGGCGCAAGGCGCTGCGCTACCAGCTCCCCAACGGCGCGCAAATGAGTTTCTGGAACGGCATCCTGATGCAAATCGACGTGCCCGCCTCGAACGTGCATCTTTCTGCGGTAAAGATGGACTTGAACTTTGCGGCGCCAGATTCGGTTTTCAACTTGATCAAAAAAACCCCCGTGCCGCGGGATTCGCTCATCTCGGCATCCATACGGAATCAGGTGGATGGTTTGATTCAGGCCGTCCGCAGCCGCTCGTTGGAAAAATATCTTTCCCGCGAAAGGAGGGGGGGATAATGGCCGGCCGTGTGGTGCTTTCCGGAATGCAGCCGACCGGCCGCCTGCATTTGGGCAATTACGAAGGGGCCTTAAAAAACTGGGTGCACTTGCAGGAGCAGTACGAAGCGTACTATATGATAGTGGACTGGCACGCTCTGACCTCCGATTATGACCAGACATCGGAGCTTCCCGAACGGATTCGTCAAATGGCCATCGACTTTCTGGCGGCTGGTATCAACCCTGAAAAAGCAGCGGTTTTCGTGCAGTCGCAGGTGAAGGAGCATGCCGAGTTGTTTTTGCTTTTCTCGATGATAATCCCGACTCCCTGGCTGGAGCGGGTGCCGAGTTACAAGGAAAAAAGCGAGGAGATGAAGCTGGATTCTTACGGCTTTCTGGGGTACCCGCTTCTACAGGCGGCGGATATCTTAATTTACCGGGCCGACTTTGTGCCGGTCGGCAAAGACCAGCTTCCCCATATCGAATTGACGCGGGAGGTCTGCCGCCGCTTCAACACTCTTTACGGCGAAGTTTTTCCCGAACCGCAGGAGCTTTTGACCAAGTTTCCCGTGATTCCCGGCACGGATGGCCGGAAGATGTCCAAGTCGTACGGCAACGACATCACGCTTGCGGAAACGCCGGAGGAGACCGCCAAAAAAGTTTCCAAAATGCTCACCGACCCCCAAAAAATCCGGCGCGGTGACCCCGGCCGGCCGGAGATTTGTCCCGTGTATCAACTCCATTTGATTTACACCCCGGACGCGGAGAATGTGGTTGCGCCGCCCTGCCGCAGCGGGGAGCTTGGCTGTGTTGATTGCAAGGCGAACTTGGCAAAAAATTTAAATGCGGCTTTGGCACCGATTCGTGAAAAACGTCGCGAACTGGAGAAGAACTACGCTCCAGTCGAGAAAATGCTTGTCTCCGGCGCCGAGCGGGCCCGGGCTCGTGCGGTTGAAACAATGAAAAAAGTAAGAAAGGGGATGCACCTTGGCTGATAGACCCGAGTCGGCGCATTTGTCCGTAAAACTGCCGGTTTTTGAAGGGCCGCTCGATCTGCTTTTATATCTGGTGGAAAAAAACGAGCTGGACATTTACGATATTCCCATTGCCAAAATCACCCACCAGTATTTGGAGCACCTCCAATTTATGGAGGAATTGAACCTCGAAATCGCCGGGGAGTTCATTTTGATGGCCGCTTCCCTTATCCGCTTAAAGGCCCAGATGCTTCTTCCCCGGCCGGAAATTGAAGGGGAGGCGGTTGATCCGAGAACCGAGCTGGTCGAAGCGCTTTTGGAATACCAGAAGTACAAACGTTCAGCCGAGTTTTTGGGTAAAAGGGAGGAGGAGGAACGCCAGCTGGCCACCCGGCAGGATTTTTCCTTTGTGGAAAGGCGCGACAAGGTTATCCTCGAAAGAAGCGTCAATTTGTTTGATTTGGTCGCCGCCTTCCAGAACATATTGGGGCGTCTGCCGGCGGAGGCGCCCGCGACCTATGAAATTGATTACACCCAAATCAGTTTGGAGGAGCGCGCCAAAATAATCCGGCGGCTTCTGGCCCAAAAACAGGAAGTGGAGTTCGAGGAACTATTTGTCGATTTGCCCGTGCGGCTGGTGATGGTGGTCACCTTTCTGGCGGTGCTGGAGTTGGCAAAACGACAGGAAATTTATATACTTCAACCGAGCCCTTTCGGAGCGCTTTTGGTGCGGGCCGGAAGCCAACTGAATACGGCGTCCTTAGAGGAGGGAGATGAAGTTGCCGTCGAATAAACTGTCCATTCTGGAGGCCCTTTTGTTTGCGGCGGAAGAACCGCTGGCCGCCGCCGATGTTTTGGAGTTTTGCGCGGAGTTCGCTAATACGGGCGAAGTGGAGGAAGGGGTGGGCGAACTGAACCGGCAATATGCCGAAGGTGGCCGCGCCTTCAAAGTCCGCCAGGTCGCCGGCGGTTTTCAACTTTGTACCCTTCCGGAATTTGCCCCCTTTGTTTCCGCTTTGGTTTCCAAAACCCGCACCCAGCGTCTTTCCCGCGCGGCTTTGGAAACCCTCTCCATCGTCGCTTACCGCCAGCCGGTCTCCAAGCCGGTCATCGAGAAACTGCGCGGCGTGGAATCGAGCGGCGTTTTGTCCACCCTCTTGGAACGCAAGTTAGTCGCCATTGTCGGCCGGGAGGAGGGATTGGGACGTCCGCTACTTTTCGGCACCACGCCTGAATTTCTGTCCTATTTCGGCCTCAACGACCTTGCCGAGCTCCCCAAGCCGGAAGAGGTTGCCCCCCCTGTGGGGCAAGAGGTCACAAGTCCACCCGGGGGGGCGGCGCAGCCGGCCGGTGCGCCTTAACAAGTTCCTTTCAGCCGCGGGGGTCGCTTCCCGCCGGTTGGCGGATGAATTGATTACGTCCGGGCGCGTCGCCATCAACGGTCAAGCCATTACCAAGCTGGGGGTGGTGATCGACGAGACCAAGGACAAAGTATCCGTCGATGGCAAGTCGGTCTCCGTCCCCGCCGAGCAGCTCTACATCGTCTTGAACAAGCCCAAAGGGTATCTGGTCACGTTGAAAGATGACTTCGGCCGCCAGACCGTTTTGGATTTGCTCCGTTCCTGCCGGGAGCGGGTTTTTCCCATCGGACGTCTGGACAAGGACACGGAGGGGGTTTTGCTTCTGACCAACGACGGGGATTTGGGCTACCGGCTCGCGCATCCCAAATACGGCGTGGAAAAAGTGTATATCGCCACGGTGGAAGGGCAGGTTCGGCCGGAAGTTGTTGCCAAAATCGAAGCCGGCGTCGACATAGGCGGTGGAGAATTGGCTGCGGGAAAAGCGGAAATCGTTTCCACCTCGGTTACCAAATCGGTCGTCCAGTTAATTCTGAAAGAAGGACGCAAACGGGAGGTGAAGCGGATTTTCGAAGCCCTCGGCTACAAGGTCATCCACTTGAAAAGGATCTCCTTTGCAGGCATCTCCGCTTCGGGGCTGCGCTTGGGGGACTTCCGCTATTTGAACTCCAAGGAGGTCAAAACGCTGAAAAAGAGAGTGGGACTTTTGGGGAACGATTTCAAATCCAACGGGCCGTAGCCACGGCACAAACCGCTTGCCACTCTCCGCTTATTTTGTGTATTCTATTCCTGCGGGCCCATAGCTCAGCCGGTTAGAGCAGCTGACTCATAATCAGCGGGTCGCAGGTTCGAATCCTGCTGGGCCCATTTAAGACAGAAATTGGAGATTGGGAAGACCTTACCACTTATCGGCTTTGGGAAGGGGTTTTGCAATCAGTCCCGTAAGCTTGGCGGAATACCGTTCAATATCCTCCTGCACGGCACGGATAACACTTTTCCAGATGGCACGGCTGTGGTTGGCGGGCAGTGATTCCAGGGTGGCTGCTGCCGAGTCCAAAAAGACCGCCGTGGCGTGCAAATCCTCTTGCACCTTCCCCAAATCGGGCACGGTCGTGCTCCCGGCCGGCTTTTTATCCGGTGTCTTCGTATGCTTTGCGTCGCTCAAAATGACCCCTCTCCTTGTATAAATCGGCAGAAAAGAGGATTTCGATTACCCGCTATTTCAACGTCATCTCGTTTTTGTTTCCTCCTTTCTCTTTCTTGATTACGGGGTTGACAGTTTCACCGAAAAAATCTACATTCAAACAAGTCCTGCACTTTTGGGACTTCTGGGCGATTAGCTCAGTTGGTTAGAGCGTTCGGTTCACATCCGAAAGGTCGCAGGTTCGAGTCCTGCATTGCCCATATGATAGTTCGGCTGGAACAAAGACGAAGGAGTGTTGGTTCTTTCTAATGCGTGTGAAGATAGAAACGAAACAGTTTGGGCCCGCCTCCCGAAAAAACTCGGGGTGGGCAAAGACCGGCACCTCTGGGGAATCCCCGGAGGTGCTTTTTTTTAAGGAAGGAAAGGTGTTATGTCGGCAGGAATCGTACAAGAAGCATTGTCAGCCCAACCGGAAACTGGCCGAGAGGGGGCGTCCCGCGTGAACAAGGACGCCCTTCATCTTCTGGAACTGCAGGAGGTGGATTTTGTGCTCCTCGAACTGGAACACTCCAAAACCTACCTGCCGGAGATGATTTCCCAAAAGGAAAAAGAGATCGGCGTCATCGAAGCGGACTTGAAGGCCAAACAGGAATCGCTGACATCCAAAACGCTCGAAATCAAACGACTGGAGCTGGACGTTTCCAAATTCCAAAGCGAGCTGGCCAATTTGCAAAAACGGATGAAGGATATCAAAACCAACAAGGAATACGACGCGTTGGTCAAGGAAATCGACGTCCGCAAGGCGGCTGTCTCCCAGAGTGAGGAAAAAACGCTTTCGTTGATGTCCGAGACGGAGGAGTTGAAAAAAGAAATCGAGGCGGCCAAGGAGAAGCTGGAAACGGTCAAGAAGCATTCCGCTGTCGAACTGGAAGGGTTGCGCAAGGAGCTGGAGGCCATCAGCGTCAAGGTTCGGGCCAAAATGGAGGAGCGGAAGGAAAAGGCCTCTCACCTGGACCGGCAGACCCTCTCCATCTACGAGCGGGTGCGCAAGGGGCGCGGCGGCCACGCCGTGGTGCGGGTGACGCAAACGCGCCCCGCCTGCAGCGGCTGCTACAAAACGCTCCCCCACCAGCGCATTCAGGAACTCAAGCGGGACGACCAAATCATCACCTGCCAGAACTGCGGTCGGATTTTAATCTGGCAGACGGAGGATTGATTGGCGAAGAAAATCGAAAAAGAAGCGCTCACTTTTGACGACGTTTTAATCCTCCCCGCCCGTTCGGAGGTTCTGCCCAAGGATTGCAACGTCTCGGTCCAACTGACGCCTGAAATTAAGCTGAACATCCCCATCTTCTCGGCGGCGATGGACACGGTCACCGAATCCCGGCTGGCGATTGCGTTAGCGCGGGAAGGGGGGATCGGCGTAATCCACAAAAATTTGTCCATCGAAGCGCAGGCGGACGAAGTGGACAAGGTCAAACGCTCGGAAGCGGGGATGATTGTCGCGCCGATAACTTTGTCCCCCAACCGCCCTGTTTCTCACGCTTTGGAAGTAATGCGCCGCTATTCCATCTCCGGCATTCCCGTAACAGAAAAAGGAAAGCTGGTCGGCATTTTGACCAACCGGGATTTGCGCTTCCTGAAAGATTTTTCGCAAAAAATCAGCACAGTGATGACCAAAAAAAACCTCATCACCGTTCCCGAAGGAACGAGCTTGGATACCGCTAAAGAGATTTTGCAGAAGCATCGCATTGAAAAACTCCCCATTGTGGACAAGCGCCGGATGCTGAAAGGGATGATAACGGTCAAGGACATTATGAAAAACATCCAGCATCCGGCTTCCTGCAAGGATGAACAGGGGCGTCTGCGGGTGGGCGCGGCGGTGGGGGTCGGCAAGGATTTACTGGAACGTTCCGGTGCCTTGGTGAAAGCCGGGGTCGATATTTTGGTGCTGGATTCCTCCCACGGCCACTCTAAAGGGGTTTTGGATGCCTGTGCCCTGCTCAAGAAAAGCTTCAAAGTCCCGGTGATGGCCGGCAACGTTGCCACACGCGAAGGGGCGCGGGATTTAATCGCCGCCGGCGCAGACATCATAAAAGTCGGCATCGGTCCCGGCTCCATCTGCACCACCCGGGTGGTCACCGGCGCGGGCGTGCCGCAGGTCACGGCGATTATGGATGCCGCCGAGGCGGCCGACGCCAAGGGGGTTCCCATCGTGGCGGATGGCGGCATCAAATTCTCCGGCGACATCACCAAGGCGATCGCCGCCGGCGCCTGGGCCGTTATGGTCGGCTCCCTCTTCGCCGGCACGGAGGAATCCCCCGGTGAAACCGTTCTGCTCGAAGGGCGCAGCTTCAAAATTTACCGCGGAATGGGTTCCTTGGAATCGATGAAGGCGGGCGGCAAGGAACGCTATTTCCAGGAGCACGAGGAAGAAATGAGCAAGTTTGTTCCGGAAGGGGTCGAAGGGCGCGTGCCGTACAAAGGTTCTTTGTCCGAATCGGTCTATCAATTGGTCGGCGGGCTGCGCTCCGGGATGGGGATTTGCGGCGCGCGCACCATTGCCGAACTGCGCACCAAGGCGCAGATGATTCGCATCACCAACGCCGGCTTGAAGGAAAGCCATCCCCACAACGTAACCATCACCAAGGAAGCTCCCAACTACCGCTCTCCCTCCGCGTAGCGCCGCTCCATTTTCCTAAAAGCAGTTGCTTAAAGCCCTTCTTTTTCGTTAATTTCCCCCGCTATGTCAGGCCACAGCAAATGGTCCACCATCAAGCGGAAAAAGGGAAAAATTGACGCCGAGCGCGGCAAAATTTTCACCCGTCTAATCCGCGAAATCACTGTGGCGGCCCGCCACGGCGGAGGAAATCCCGATGCCAATCCCCGTTTGCGCACGGCCATCGCCGCCGCCAGGGAGTCCTCCATGCCGGCGGATAACATCAAACGGGCGATTATGAAAGGAACCGGTGAGCTTCCGGGACAGGTGGTGGAAGAAATCACCTACGAGGGATACGGCCCGGGCGGTGCGGCCGTTTTGGTGGAAGTGGTCACCGACAACAAAAACCGGGTGGTTTCTGAAATCCGCCACATTTTTGACCGTAACAGCGGCAACCTGGGGGCCTCCGGCTCGGTCGCCTGGATTTTTTCCAAGCAAGGGTATTTCACCGTCGAAAAAAATAAAATCGGCGAGGATGACCTTATGGGCGTCGTTCTGGACGCCGGCGCCTCCGATTTGCAGACCGCCGGCGATATTTATGAAATCTACACCCCGTTTCATTCCTTCGAGGCCGTGCGGCTGGCCCTGGAGAAAAATAAAATTCCGGCCGCTCAGGCCGAAATCACGATGACCCCTTCCACCACCGTCCGTTTGGAAGGGAAGGAGGCAGAGCATATGCTCAAGCTGATGGAGGCCCTGGAAGAGCATGACGACGTGCAAAAGGTTTACTCCAATTTTGACATCGACGAAGCGGTGATGGAGAAAATGACCGCGGGATAAGCGGTCCAACCTCGGCAAAAACTTGGACGTATTGGGGATTGACCCGGGAATAGGGGCCACCGGCTTCGGAGTCGTCCGGCTGCAAGAGACGAATCCCGATTCCCCTTTTCTGCTGGACTGCGGCGTTTTAAAAACCTCTCCCAAAAAGAAAACCCCCGAGCGGTTGCGGGAAATTTACGATTTGGTTTTGGGGTTGATTCAAAAACACTCCCCGCGGGCCTTGGTTGTCGAGAAAGCATTCTACGGAAAGAGTGTTTCGGTCGCCCTGACCATCGGGCAGGCGCGCGGCGCGGCGATTTTGGCCGCCGCCAATTTGGGACTGCCCATTTATGAATTTTCCGCCCGAGAGGTCAAGCAGGCGGTCACCGGAAACGGCGCGGCGGATAAGTCCCAGGTTCAATATATGATTGGCCAGCTTTTGAATTTGAAAAACCCGCCCGACTCCCCGGACGCCTGCGATGCCTTGGCCGTGGCCCTAACCTATCATTTCCGTTCAAAAACCGTAGGGGCGGGCCTTGTGTCCGCCCATTTGACAAAATCATGATTGCCCACCTCTCCGGCCGCATCGCCGAAAAAACGCCGACTTCCGTTGTCTTGGATGTCTCCGGCGTCGGTTACCTCTGCGAAATTCCGGTCTCCAGCTTCAAACAGCTTCCCGCCGTCGGCGAAACGGTCAAGTTGTTGACTCATTTTCACGTCACCGCCGATGCCCACAAGCTTTTCGGTTTTTACACGCCGGAAGAGCGGGAGCTTTTCACCCATTTGATTTCGGTCTCCGGCGTCGGGCCAAAGATGGCCTTGACCCTGCTTTCCGGCGCAACCGTGGCGGAAATTGCGGACTGGATTCGCAAGGGAAAAACCGAGCTTTTGACCCGTGTTCCCGGCATCGGCCCCAAAACCGCCTCCCGTCTGATTGTCGAATTGAAAGACAAACTGGAAAAAATGAAAATCACCACGACCGTTCCCGGCGGCGCCGTGCGGGTCGAAAGCACGTTTGAAGAAGAAGCGGCGCTGGCTCTGGTCACCCTCGGCTATGGCCGTTTGGAAGCCAGACGGGCCATCGAAAAAGCGCTTTCCACCAATGGCCACCCCAAAAACGTGGAGGAACTGATACGCCAGGCCTTGCGCGTCGCGCAGTGAAATTATGAATATGAACTTGAGCGATTTTGAGTATAACTTGATGGTACTAATATTTTTGATTGTTGGAGTAATATGCGTGTCGTTGCCTTATAAAATACAGGCTTTTGCTTTAAAATTGTCTGCTCAAGGCTGGGCAAAATACATCTTAAACTTTATTAAGACACGTAGCTATATTGTGACTCTACGAGTTATTGGCGTGTTCTCAATCGGCGTTTTTCTATTTTTACTTGTCGGTATGATTACCTTTTCGAAATAGGCGATGCCTTTGAAAATATTATATTAACCAACCACGATGACCGACCTTAAGACCGAACATACCCGCTTCACCACCCCGGCCGTTTTGCCCGGCGAACGGGATTTCGACGAATCTCTGCGCCCCTCCCGCTTTGCCGATTTCGTGGGGCAGGCCAAAACCATCGAAAATCTAAAGGTCTTCATCGCCGCCGCCCAAAAAAGGGGCGAGGCGCTCGACCACTGCCTTTTCTACGGCCCGCCGGGTTTGGGCAAAACGACTTTGGCCCGCATCGTTGCCACCGAGCTGGGGGTCGGCTTCAAAAGCACCTCCGGCCCGGTTATGGAGCGGGCCGCCGATTTGGCCGGCATTTTGACCAACTTGAACGAGAAAGACGTTCTCTTCATCGACGAAATCCACCGGTTGAACCACGTGGTGGAGGAATATCTCTACTCCGCTATGGAGGATTATTCCCTCGACATCATCATCGACAAAGGCCCCGCCGCCCGCTCGGTCAAGCTCCCGCTCAAGCGATTTACCTTAATCGGCGCCACCACCCGCGCCGGGCTTTTGACCTCCCCCCTCCGCGCCCGCTTCGGCGTAGTCGGCCGGCTGGATTATTACACCAGCGAGGACTTGATTCAAATTCTGGAGCGCTCCGCCCGTATTTTGAAAATCGAATTGACCGCCGAAGGGGCGGAAGAAATCGCCCGCCGCTCCCGCGGCACCCCCCGCATCGTCAATCGCCTCCTCCGCCGTGTCCGCGATTTCGCAGATGTAGGGGCGATTCACGAATCGCCCTCGCCCAAACCCGTAGGGGCGACCGGCGGGTCGCCCGCCTCTGTAAGGGCGAGGCATGCCTCGCCCTTACCAATCGATAAACAATTGGCCCTCCACGCCCTCCAGCGCCTCGACGTGGACGAACGGGGCTTGGACGAAATGGACAAAAAAATAATGGAGGTCGTCATCGGCAAATTCAAAGGAGGCCCGGTCGGCATCTCGGCCTTGGCCGTGGCGGTCGGCGAGGAGGAGGACACCATCGAGGAAATTTACGAACCGTTTTTGATTCAAGAGGGCTTTCTGGACCGCACCCCCCGCGGGCGCATGGCCACCTCCAACGCCTACAAACATTTGGGCCTCCAAGCCCCGGAACTTTCGCAGAAAGAACTGTTTTGAATTGTTGACTTTCGGATAATTTGGATTAGCTTTTTAGGGGGGAATAGTCGGGAGATAAGGTGTTTAAAGTCGTATGCCGTGCCCCACTTAAGATTTGGACAGGTATAATTGCATGAGGAGGTTCGATGGAAACAACGACGATGCCTGTTCAGCCCCGAAAGATTTCGGGGAAGAAGCGTTGGGATGTTGAGCAAAAGCTGG
>Ga0209172_10001628_pt1 | contig 45807 bp, 41 predicted proteins | sample LarsenN4metaG_FD_184113 | JGI IMG/M metagenome (GOLD analysis project Ga0209172, IMG submission 184113) | Hot spring sediment bacterial and archeal communities from British Columbia, Canada, to study Microbial Dark Matter (Phase II) - Larsen... ... | reverse complement strand
TAACGAACGATCTCGATCGGGTTGGACCCTTACTATTCCCCTACTACACCTTTGGACCCCCCAATCGATTCCAAAAGTGTTACCTATGTCCCCGGCACGTTTGTTACCCTTGTCTCCGGTCCGCACAAAGGGGGAAAGAGGGGGATTCGCTTACTCGTTGTCGACCAAAAGTAAATAAAAACTATTTTCATAAGAGCACGCAGGAACGCAAAAGGACATTCGGATCTGGAAGAACGGTTCGACATGCACCTCCGAGTCCGCCGCTTCTCGTCATATTCGCGAAAGCGGGTATCCAGGCTGATTTCGGCTGGGCAAACCTGGATTTCCGCGTGCGCGGGAATGACGGATGGAGAGAATGCCCTTTCATTTCATCCGAACGCATGAAGGAAGCGAACTATGACCGAAAAGCAATGGCGCGAATGTTTGGGCGAGCTCGTGCGCGATTACATGCGCTCGCCGGAGATGGATTTTTATTTCTCGATCAAAATGAACAAGGCGCGGGCCGCGGTCATGGTCAAACAGCAGAGCTTGTTCGTGCGCCACCGGCGCGATTGTTGGGCGTACGTTTCGGCCAATTGCCCGGTGCTGGAAGTCAAGCAAAAAATCCTCGAGCATGAGTACCAAGAGATTATCCGCGATGATTTTTCTCAGTACGGCCATCTCCATTTGATCATTCGCCAGGGAAAGTCGGTGGGCTTGGAGCCCGACGAAATTCTCACTGCCGAGCCGACGCCGGAAACCCGCGCCGCGCTATACGCCTGGTCCTGGATGACCAGCCACCTGCCTTGGATCGAATCGCTTGCCGGCATGACCATCACCGAATGGTGCAACGATGACCGGCTACTGGGCGACCTGGGCGGCGGCCAGTCGACGCGCATGGCGCAGAAGTGGATGGACGAGATGGGGTTTACCTGGAAAGAGATTCCCAATATGCAGGCGCACAGCCAGGCGGATGAAAAACATAGCGACATGTTTCTGCCGTTTCTCGCCCAATATGCCACCGGCGCCAAGGAAGCCGCCGCAATCCAGGCCGGTCGCGATTCGCTCGCCTTCAATGCGCTGTATCGCAAAGGCATCGCGCTGGCGCAGGAGAAGATTCCATTGTAAGAGAATGGGTAATGGCGTGATGGAGTAACGGGTTTGCGGCAGCCACAGGAGGGTTTATGAGTCTTTGGCCGAAGGTGCGGGAGGAATTGAACGCGATCGTCAACAAACATTTCGACACGCCCGAGTATCATCAATTGTTCTCGGTCAAGCTGACCCCCGAGCGACAGAAGATCTGGGACATGCACTACCCGCACTACATCAAGAGCCGGCGCGACTGCTGGGGCGCGGCGGCAGTCAAGGCGCCGCTCGACGTCAAGCGGGCGATTTGGGAGCATGAAAAGGACGAGTTGATTTTCGACAAGCGGATGGGCTCGGCGCATTTGACCGACCAGCAAATGGCGGAGGCCGTCGCCGAGGAAAGCTTGTTGCCCGGCGTCCGCGCCGCTTTGATGGCGTGGATGTATCTGTCGACGACTCGGCCGTGGATCGAAGCGTTGACGGTAAATCACATCACCGAGCGCAAGAACAATCCGGCCATCGTCAAGGGCGGCGGCTTTACGGCGCGCTTCGCGCACAAGCGCGTGGCCGATCAGGGCGGCACCCTCGAAGGGCTCGACATCAATACCAAAGTTCACATGGTGGCGGACGAAGACCACTCGGACATGTTCGAGCCGATTTACGGCAAATACATCGTCGATGATCGAACCGCTCAATCGGTCATTCGCGCGGCGCTCGATAGCCTGGCGGTTGACCGCGCCTATCGGAGCGCGCTGGCGACGGCGATGGCGCGGATCGGAGAGTCGGAGGTGGCGTAGCGCGCGCGTGGGCGCGCTGTTTCGGGTTACGGTTTTGGGGTTTCGAGTTTCGGATTCGGAGCCGGAGAATTTAACCGCGGCGAAATTCATGTACAAAGGGGAGCTGTGAAAATTCAAATCCCCTTTTTTTCAAAGGGGGAAAAGATGAACAAAAGAAGCGCAAAAATGTTTGAAATGGCGCTCTGTTGACTGACCGTCCCCCTCTTTGGAAAAGAGGGGTTAGGGGAGATTTGTGGCGGCGGCTGGGGCCGCGCATGATTTTTTCACACCCCCAGGGGGAAAGAGGGGGATTGGTTGTACTGGTTGTCGACAAAGTAAGTAAAAAACATTTTCATAAGAGAACGCAAAAAACGCAAAGTATTTAAATCAATTTGTCCTTTCTTATTCTCGCCATCCTCGGGTCGGGTGTCATACCGGTGATTTTTCGGGCCTTCGACGGATGGCGCGTCAATGTGTTCTGGGCGATCCCGGCGAACTACGTCACTTGCGTGGTGGTCGGTAATCTTCTATCCGGCAAGACTTTCACGGTCTTAGAACTCGCTTCTCAGCCCTGGATCTTGTTCGCTGCCCTACAGGGGATCATTCTCGCCGTAAATTTTTACCTGCTGGCCCATACGGCTCAGCGGGTCGGTGTCGCGATCGCCGCGCTCGCCAGTCGATTGTCGGTGGCGATTCCCGCGCTTTTGGCTTTCTCGCTTTATGGCGATTCGTTGACGCCCGTGAAGATCGCAGGGCTCTTGACGGCGCTGGCGGCGCTGTACCTCTGCACGGCGCCGGATCGGCGGCCTACGGCGGCGATAGCAGGTTTGATTCACTTCTCGCCGGTGGTGCTGTTCCTGACGTTCGGTTGTTATTTCTCGATTCTAAAATACCTGCAGAGCTACTATCTCGACCGTTCCACCTATCATAGCTATGTGATGTCCGGTTTTGTCTTCGCGTTGTTGTCGAGTATCGGGATGGGTCTTGCGAAACGCGTGTTCTCGACTGGGGATTTCCGCGCGCGACACCTATTGGCGGGAATCGGACTTGGCGTGGTCAACTACGTCGCGATTTATTCTTTGTTGAACGTCCTCGCGATCGAAGGCTGGCAGAGCTCGCAAGTTTTTCCGATCTACAGCGTCGGCGTGGTGGCGGTGAGTACGCTGTTGGCGTTTGTCTGCTTTCACGAACGGCTTTCGTGGCAAAAAACATGCGGCCTGGCTGTTGGACTCGTCGCGGTGGCCCTTTTGAATCAGTAATTGAGCTCCAAAGACCGAGTTATTGAGCGGGATGTTCGTGCTATGCTACGGGATGAGATCACGGGAGACGAGACCGTGTCGGAACTAGGCAAGCCAACGTTCACACTATCCGACTATCTGGAATCGGACCGCCGCCCAAGCGAGAAGCACGAGTTCGCGTTCGGAGAGATTGCCATGACCGGGCGCATCCCTCGAGCACGCTGGGATCGTCGGTAATATCGCCGGGGAATTGCGTCATCCACTGCGCCAGCGTCCCTGCCGAGTTTACTCAACGGGCCTGCGGTTTGCATCGATCCGAACCATCGCTACACTTATCCGGACGTGGTCGTAGTTTGCGATAAACCGGAGCTTTTCGATGACGCACTGGATACGTTGATGAACCCTGGAATTTATCGTCGGGGTGTTATCCGAGTCGACCCGAAACTACGATCGCGGTGATAAATTTCAACAGTACCGGAAAATTGCATCTTTCCGCGAGTACCTTCTTGTGGATCAGGATAAGGTTCACGTCGAGCGCTACACGAAGCAGAGCGGCGGCACCTGGACGCTCTGGGAGACCGATTCAATAACCGATGGTGTTGGTTTAGAATCTTTGGGCGTCGCTCTTCCCGTCTCGGGAACTTACTTTAAGATCGAGCTTTGACTCGGTGGTGAATCATCTTAGTCCGCGCTTGGTTGAGCCGGCTCCTTGAGCACATGCTCGACCAGTCGTCTGAGCTCGTCGTAAGGCTGGGCGCCGACCATGAGGTATTTGCCGGCCAGAAACGTCGGCACGGCGTTGACGCCGTAAGCGGCGCAGCGGCGCCAGTCGTCGTCGACCGCATCTTTGTATTTGCGGCTGAGCAGGACGTCGGTGGCTTCATCCTTCGGCAGGCCGTTGTCTTCGGCAATGTCTGCGAGCACGTCGGCCTTGGCGATATTTTTCACGTCGACGAAATAGGCGCGGAAAAGCGCGTTGGCGATGGCTTCAGCTTTGTCTTTAGTCTCGGCCCACTTGGTGAGCTCCTGGGCGAGGCGGCTGTTGTAGGACATGTTGCGTTCGGCGTTGAACGGCAGTCCTTCACGCTCCATGTTCACTTTCATGCGCTGATTGCGCGCGATGATCTCCGGGCCGCGCACGCTGCCTTCCTCGGGGGTTTCGGGATGGAGCGGAAAATGGGTGAACTTGATTCCCAGACCGTATTCGTTTTTGAGTTTCTCGACACGCCCGGTGACGAGATAGCACCACGGTCAAACGAAGTCGGAAAAAACTTCCAGGATTATGGGATCGGACATAAGGCCTCCTGGTTGAAAACGTTCAAATGGCTCAAGCCGTTTCGGTCCGGCGCTCAACGATCTAATCGGATTCTATGGTGGACGGTCGGCGGAAGTCAAAGGCTATTTCTGGATTATTTGATTTGCCCATCAGCCCCGACTCGTGCTGTGGTGACGAGCACGTCGGCAAATGGGCCGGCGGATCGTTGCATTCGAGCAGAAAGGGAAGGGATACGCTACGGACCCTGCAACACTGAACAAGCAGTGTTGCGGGCTTAAACGAAAACGAAGTTAGGCTTGCGCGACGTTGCTCGACCTGACTCTGTTCGGGAGCAAATAATAGTCCTACATTTCAGCTGCACCGCATGCGAATCGTTACCCGTGGTGCTTCGATAATGACCTGACCACTTCTGTGACCCGTGACCCCTTCCGTGACCCGCGTGGTGCGTATTCCGAAGCAAAGCGGCCACCCGTTTCAGGATCGCTACTGAGCGATTTTGTGCGATCGGGACAGTTACTTGATGGAGCTGATTCGGTATCTGTCTGTGATCATGGAAAACTCCCCGCTTTGCGCACTTGGAGGGCATTTGCGCTCGGATTCGAAGAGGAGGAAAGCCGTAATATCAAATAAACAAAGCCTGACACCTGCATGCCCACCTGCATGCCGCGCTTCTGTGACCCGTGACCCCTTCCGTGACCCGCATGGTGCGTATTCCGAAGCAAAGCGGCCACCTGTTTCAGGATCGCTACCGAGCGATTTTGTGCGATCGGGACAGTTATTTGATGGAGCTGATTCGGTATCTGTCTGTGATCATGGAAAACTCCCGGCTTTGCGCACCTGGAGGGCATTAATATCAAAATAACCAAAGCCTGACACCTGCCTGCCTCTTAATATCAAATAACCAAAGCCTGACACCTGCCTCGATTTTGGTAGGTGTCTCACAATCTGCATAGAGACTCTGTTCATCACTCAGCCGGTCGACTTTAAGTAAATCCGCCTAACGCGGGTGCATTTGAGTAATTCTCACCCGTTGAAATTACTTCCGGATCAACCAGTCAAATATTGCGGCAGAGTTGGTTCATTTAGGATAGACAGTAAACAGTTAGTCAGCGCAATTTTAGTAGATTTACGTATTTTCTTTTTGACCCAAGAAGATGAAAATCTTCCAGGATTCAGTGCCGAGCCGGCGAGCGGGTATCTAACAAGTAAATTAGAAATCGGTAAACGACCATTCAAAAAATGGATTTCAAGACGATTTCTCCGTCAAGTATGAAGATTTTTTCGTAAGTCGTAAATGCGAGAAGTCCCGCTCCCCATGCATTGCGAAAGGAACAAAGTTCATTCAAGCGAATCCTTCCTTTCATCGCTGCGAGCCCGTTTGATTTTGCTTGTCCTAATAGCGATGGCCCCAGTGCTGGGTCTGACGCTGTATACCGCATTTGAGCAGCGGCAGCTGAGTACCGCCGCGGTCCAGGAGACGGCCCTTCGCTTGGCGCGGCTCACGTCGACCCAGCAACGGCAGATGATACTCGGGACGCGCCAGCTCCTCATCGGTCTTGCTCAGCTGCGCGAGGTACGCGAGGACAATGCAAATTGCAGCTCGTTTTTTGCCCTTCTTCTTAAGGCTTATCCCGTTTATTCAAACATGGGGGCAATAAACCGCCATGGGGAGGTGTACTGCAGCGCCATCCCGATGGCGGGTTCAACCAGTGCCGCTGACCGACCGTATTTCAAACGAGCTATTCAATCGGCGGACTTTGCTATTGGCGATTATCAGATCGGGCGTATTACCGGCAAAGCGGCGATCAATTTTGGCTATCCGGTTATCGATGACAAACGAATGATTCACGGAGTGGTCTTTGCGGCGCTCAGTCTGGATTGGCTCAACCAAATAGTGAACGAAGCCGACTTGCCCAGAGACTCAACGTTTAGCGTCACTGACCGAAACGGCACAATTCTGGTCCGATATCCCGATGGCGAAAACTGGGTGGGAAAAAAGTCGCCAGAGAATTTGCTCGTTCCATCCGCCCGCAACTTTACTGCGGGCGTCGCAGAGGCAAGCGAACCGGACGGCATTCCGAGGCTCATAGGTTTTACCCCGCTCCTGGGAAGAAAAGATGCCGGTGATGTTTATGTCAGCATCGGCGTTCCAAAAAGAGTTGCTTTTGCAGAGGCGGACGGGCTGCTTTCGCGAAATCTGACTTGGCTCGCAATCATCGCCGTCATCGCATTCGGCTCTGCCTGGGTGGGCGGCGATTTATTCATTCTGCGCCAAGTGAACGCGGTTGTCGATGCAGCTAAACAACTGGAAGCGGGCAATCTGAGCTCGCGCATTGGTGCGCCCTATGCGGCGGGCGAGCTCGGTAAACTTGCACATAGCTTCGATGAAATGGCCGTTTCCCTGCAGAAGAACGCGATCCAGCTTGAGTATCAGGCTACACACGATGCGCTTACGGGTCTTCCAAACCGGAGGTTTTTTACAGATCACCTGGAATCAGAGATTCTGACGGCCCAACTGACTGGTCAGCGCCTGGCGCTTCTCATGATGGATCTCGATAGCTTCAAAGAAATCAACGATACCATAGGTCACCATAACGGAGATCTGTTTCTCAAAGAGGTAACCCAAAGACTAAAGACAATCATGGGAAATTCCGGGATCGTTGCGCGGTTGGGCGGCGATGAATTTGCCGTCCTACTTTTTAACGCAAATTTGGCGAGCGCCGTTCTCGCGGCCCGGAAAATTATCCATGGGTGCGAGGAACCCTTCGTCCTGGACGAATTGCCGATCGCAATCGAGGTGAGCGTGGGAATCGCGCTGTATCCCGATCATGGCGAAAGCGCGGATTTTCTCAGCAGACGCGCCGAGGTGGCAATGTACCTGGCAAAAGAAGAGAAGACCGGGTATGCGCTTTATGCGGCCGAAAAAGACCGTTATAGTTCGGACCGGCTTGTACTATTGGCCGAATTACGTCGGGCCATAGAGACAAATCAACTTTATCTGCTTTATCAACCTAAGATGGATTTGCCGAGCCGCACCGTGAACGGTGTGGAGGCTCTGGTTCGCTGGCAACATCCAAAGCTTGGAATGATCCCGCCGGATCAGTTTATTGGACTGGCAGAACGCACGGGCCTGATGAAACCGCTTACTTTTTGGGTGCTCAACGAGGCGTTTCGCCAGTGTAATGCCTGGCACTCGATCGGGATTGAATTGAGGGTGGCGGTGAACATTTCGTCACGGAATCTCGAAGCAGATTTTCCTGACCATATTGGTTCTATCCTGGGAGCCGCTAATCTGCCAGCACACTACGTAGACCTGGAAATCACCGAGGGAACTCTGATGAAAGATCCCGGGCAGGCCAAGGCGATTTTGACTCGGCTCAGTAAAATGGGCGTAAAGATCTCAATCGACGACTTCGGGACCGGTTATTCTTCACTGTCGTATCTAAGCAAGCTTCCAGTGAACGAGGTGAAAATCGATCAGTCGTTTGTCAGGAGCATGTCAACGGACCAGAATGCCGCGGTGATAGTTCGATCAACGATCAATCTGGGCCACCAGCTTGGACTCAGCGTGGTAGCCGAGGGTGTTGAGACGGAGCAGGTATTAGACGAGCTGACCGCACTAGATTGTGATGCAGCGCAAGGATACTACATCAGCCGGCCCGTAGACGCCGCAAGCCTGACGGAATGGTTCGGAAAGATTGCCTCGATCGGACGAACCGAAGTATTAAATCATTCCAAGATACGGGAAGCCACGTCTCGTAGATTGCTCTGATCTATGGGCCCGGATCGATCTTAGGGAAGAAACAAGCGGGACGCGCTTTCCGGGAATCCGGCGGCAATGCAATCTGTATGGGGCGCTAGGGTCTTTCTTGCACCGCTAAAACCCCCCCGAATATTCAGCTACGCACTCGTGGGTCGCGGTACTGCGTTCCGTCCGCTGAGGTCACCCGCAATCGGAAATTGGTTCCGGAGGACGCGCCACTTTTTGAGGCCAATGTGATTTAAGGCTCGAGATTGCCATAGCTGCCGCTTGCTCTTGACCGAGAGCGATGAACGCGCGCGCGACATTTTCTATTCCCACCCGACTCTGCGCGCCTTCGGCAGCGATCATGGCCTGAACGAGCATATCGTCGACGTAGGAGCGATTTTTCTTGCCGCCATCGAGCTTGGAAAGCCCGCAGGCACTCGCTAATAATCCCTCCCATTCTTTGTACCAAAACGCTACTCGCGCCGCGCGTGCATACAGTGATCTTGCGTCAGTAAGGTCTCCGCTCTCCCGTGCGATGGCCGCTTGCTCCAAAATCGATTTCCAATCGACCGCCGGTCGGCGGTCGAAATCAACCAATGAAAGGCTTGCGACAAGCGCGCCAAGCGCAAGAAGCGCCGCAACGTATCCCGATGCGCTCCATAAAAGCGGCGCTTTACCGCTTACCAAGTCTTCTCTCAGGGCACGCTTGGTGAAATAACGATTCACTTGAACCGACCTTAAGTCTGAGCGACAGCCGCACCGAGCTTTTTAAGAGTTTCTACGGTCTCATGAAAAAGCGTTGTCACAAGGTCGCCGGCCGCCATTGACCTGATTAACGGGACACCCTGTCCTGCCCAAAGCGATAAGTATTCGGCGCGTCCTTCCTGTGCGGCTTTTTTTCGGATGTCTTGGGTAAATGCGTTTTGCGCCGGAAACGGCAGGATCGCCGATGGCTGCGATTCCATTTCCATCATAAATGTGTTTTCGAGACCACGAGCCCATCGGCCGGTAAACGCACGTGTTGGGCGCGTACGCGGACGATTCGGATCGAGCAGTGCCTTCCTGTAGGCGCTGGTGATTCCAGATTCATCGCAGCAAAGAAAGGCGGTACCTAGCTGCGCCGCCTGAGCGCCGAGTGCAAGCGCTCCCGCAATACCGTTGCCGTTCATGATGCCGCCTGCGGCGATCACCGGAACACGCAGCTCATGTACAAGCACTGTCACCAACGGAATAAGGCCGATGAATGAATCCGGTTCTTGTGGCGAGAAACTACCGCGCTGAGCGCCCGCTTCGGCGCCCTGAGCAACCACCGCATCAACGCCTGCCTCCTGCAACGCCAGAGCTTCGTCGAGCGTCGTTGCAGTTCCGAAGGTCAGAATGGAATTGTTCCGGCACTGCTCGAGGACGTGCCGATCGGGGAGGCCAAACGTAAAGCTGAATACCGCAGGTCTTTCGCTGAGCACCACAGATACTTGCGCCGCGAACTCTTGCGAAAAGGGAGGCGTTAACGCCGGGGCGGCGATACGGAGATCATCGCGGTAAGGCCTTGTTGCGGCAACCGCTGCCTCCATTTGGGCGAAGCTCAGGACCGGGTCTGAAGATGGAGCGAACAAATTAACGGCGAACGGCCGATCAGTGAGGTTCCTGACCTCACGTATGCTTTTACGAAGCTCAGCCGGACCAAGGTACGCTCCCGCAAGGGATCCGAGCGCACCCGCGTTCGAGACCGCGGCAACCATTTGCGGGGTCGTCGCGCCTCCACCCATGGGCGCCTGAATCAGAGGGCCTTTCAGTCCAAGCCGACGGGTCAGCCCCGTTGCCATGTTCATGAATCTTCTCCGCGACAATGAGAGTTGATCATTTTTTTGCATTTCCCGATAGATTCATTTACGTTCAGTCCGGGTGATAATTCAAATGGTATTTATTTATCGGACTGATAACAAAAGGTAATCGCTATGACGCTTGATCAGCTCGTCACTTTTCACAAGGTATGCACGATGAAAAGCTTCCGACGTGCAGCCGACGCCCTTCATCTCAGTCAGCCAGCCGTAAGCAAGCAAATTGCTGCTCTAGAAGCCGAACTCGGTGAACAGCTGTTCGAACGCGGACGTACAGCCGTGATTACCGAATCCGGCAAGACGTTGCTCAAGTATGCCGAGCATGTGTCGTCAACGCTGCAAAACGCACGGAGTGAAATTGCCGATATCAGGGAGCTCAAACGCGGCCATCTGGTGATCGGCGCTTCGCACACGCTCGCGACGAATTTGTTACCGGATCTCGTCGAAAAATTCAGGCTGAAATATCCGCAGATCACGATGTCGGTCGAAACCGGTTGGGCACCGGAAATCGTTAGTCGCGTCCAGTCTCATGACCTGGATCTTGGCCTCGCGGTTCTGGTGGGCTCTAAATCCGATAATCCGCAGCTCGTCTATCAAGCCTTCGACATCTCGGAGACGGTTTTCATTACTTCCGGCAAAGAGCCCCTGGTCACCAAGGCTCAAATCAGCTTCGATGAATTCGCCAAACTGCCGTTGATACTCAATCACCAGGGATGCCTCTACCGGCGCTATCTGGAGGGCCGCTTCGCGGAGCATAGCACGGCGATCAATGTCGCGGTCGAAGTGCTGGGCTTCGAACTTGAAAAGAAATTGACCCAGCTCGGTTTGGGCGTCTCGCTCTTGTCAAGAGCTGTTGTGAATAAGGAGCTGAAGGAAGGTTCGCTCAAAACCTTCAAGGTTAAAGGTCTCGATCTACGCAGCTACTCGTGTTTGGTTTATCGCCGGGAAAAATACTTTAACGGCGCGATGCGTGGATTTTTAAAGATTCTGCAGGAGATCTTTCCGAAATGTAATTTTTCGCATAAGTGAGGAAAACGAGGGGCCGGACATAACGCACAAATCGCGGCACCAAAATGCGGCGATGTCGCCGACCGCGTTATCTCGCGACGAATTTGACTTTACGCTCGGGCGTCGGTTATTTCTACGCGATGGGTTTTCTCGACTTCCAAAGCAGCGCTCATAGGTACGTGGATTCAGGGCGCCGCGGAGAAGCCGGCGTTTGAGAATTTGTGCGGAGGTGGAGATTGTCTGACGATCTTTTCGATAAGGGGATGGCGGTTCGCAAAGCCGTGCTCGGCGCGGAATATGTCGCGCGGGCCGAGGCGAACAAGAGCGAATTCGACGAGGACTGGCAGCGCTATGTGACCGAGCACGCCTGGGGCGCGGTCTGGACGCGGCCCGGGTTGGAGAAAAGAACTCGCAGCATGCTGACGATCGCCATGCTGGCTTCGCTGGGGAGGCATGAGGAGCTCGGCGCGCACATCCGTGCCACCCGCAATACCGGCGTGACGAAAGAGGAAGTGAAAGAAGTGCTTTTGCAAGTCGCCGTCTACGCCGGCGCTCCGGCGGCCAATACGGCGTTCGCCGTCGCCAAGCGCGTGTACAAGGAGATCGAGGCGGATCAGAAATAAATTAACCGCAAAAAACGCAGGGAACGCAAAAAAACAGGGGAAAAGTTTTTTGCAAAGTACTCATGTACCTGGTCGGGACATAACACAGCGGATGAAAATCCCTTTTTCATTTTCCTTTGGCAAAGGGGGAAGGAGGGGGATTTGTTGCACTGGTCGGGAGCAAAACCGGTAAAAACCTATTTTCATTCTCGGCGGTAAATTTCTTAAGAAATCATGAACATCAAACCTTACAATCCGCGCGATTGGAAATCGCACCCGCCGTATTCGTTCAAAGCCTACGGCTCGTCGGTCAAACGCGGCCCGCTAAAGAAACTCTTGCCGCTCAAACAAACGCTCTCGGAGATCACCGGACCGCTTTTCAGCGCAATCAAACTGAAGCCTGGGGAAAACGATTTGACGCATCATCCGGAAACCGGCAAAGAGGCGCTCGGCGAGCGCATCATCATGGTCGGCCGAGTCCTGGATGAAGACGAGCGCCCGGTGCCGAATACTTTAATCGAGATCTGGCAAGCGAATGCGGCGGGCCGGTACCACCATCCCATCGATCAGCACAACGCGCCGCTCGATCCCAACTTCATCGGGGCGGGACGCTGCCTGACCAATGAAAAAGGCGAGTATCGCTATCTCACCATCAAGCCCGGGCCTTATCCGTGGTTGAATCATCCGAACGCCTGGCGGCCGGCGCACATTCATCTGTCTTTATTTGGGCCGGCGTTCGTCACGCGGCTAGTGACGCAGTTCTATTTTCCCGGCGACCCGCTGATCCCGCTCGATCCGATTTTCAACTCGGTTCCAACCAAAAGCGGCCGGGAGCGGCTGATGGCGAGCTATGCGCACGACGTGAGCGAAGCCCAGTTCGCCCTCGGCTATCGCTTCGACATCGTTCTGCGCGGGCGCAAGGCGACGCCGTTCGAGGAGCCTTCATGAGGCAAGAAACGCCGTCGCAAACCGTCGGTCCTTTTTACGCCATCGGGCTCACGCGGGAGCCGATGAATGTGATGGCGCGCGACGAAACCGAAGGGCAAAAGATTCGCATCGAAGGGCAAGTCTTCGACGGCGACGGCGCGGCGATCCCCGACGTCATGGTGGAGATATGGCAGGCCAACGCTTACGGCCGTTACCATCATCCGGACGACACGCAGGAAAAGCCGCTCGATCCCACGTTCAGCGGCTGGGGTCGATCGGCAACCGACGAAAAATGCTTCTACAGTTTCGAAACGATCAAGCCGGGATCGGTGCCGGGAAACGACGGCACGGTGCAGGCGCCGCATATCAACCTGTGCATCTTTGCCCGTGGCATGCTGGTGCACGCCTTCACGCGCATCTATTTCGCCGACGAACCGGACAATGAAAGCGACCCGGTATTGCAGTCGGTAAAAAGTAAAGCGCGGCGTAAGACTTTGATCGCAACCCGCGCCGAGCACGACGGCAAGGTAATTTATCGTTTTGACATTCATCTGCAAGGCGAGAACGAGACCGTGTTTTTCGATATGTGAGGGGGAGTATCATGATATGTTGCAACTTGGTCTCATTCGATGTCGGCGCTTCTTCGATCCGACTCCTCTCTCTTGACGGGAGAGAACAGAGGTGAGGGTGATTTTCTCGATCACCCCTCATCCTGACCTTCTCCCGCAAGGGGAGAAGGGATCGGATATCGCACAGTCGTCGGAGCTGGGATAAGCTTTATGTCCGTTCTCGACTCCCATATTTTCGGGCCGCTGTTCAACGATGACGAAATCTCCGGGTTGTTCAGCGACGCGGCATATGTGCGCGCGCTGGTCGATGTCGAGGTCGCACTGGCGCTGGCGCAGGCTCGCGTCGGTGTGATTCCGGCAAGCGCAGGCTTCGCGATCGCGAAGGCGCAGGCGGAGAAAATCGATCTCGCCTCATTATCCCGAGGCACCAGCCGGTCCGGCTTTCCGATCATTGCGTTGACGGAGCAGTTGCGCCATCAAGTGAGTTCCGATGCCGCGCCGTACGTGCACTGGGGCGCCACGACGCAGGACGTCATGGATACGGCTTGCGTGCTGCAGCTGCGCACGGCGGCCAATGTCACCCGGGCGCGAATCACCGAAATCATTCGCGCTCTGAGCGCGCTTGCGGCCAAGCATCGCTCGACCATTCTCGCCGCCCGCACGCACGGCCAGCAGGCGCTGCCGACAACTTTCGGTCTGAAGGTTGCCGCATGGCTTTCCCCCCTGGTCCGGCACAGCGAGCGCCTCAATGAGCTGTTGCCGCGCATGCTGGTGGTCCAGCTGGGCGGAGCGGCCGGGACGCTTGCTTCTCTCGGCGACAAGGGATTGCTCGTGAGCGCCGAGTTCGCCAAGGAATTGGGCTTGGGTTCGGCTGTGATGCCGTGGCATGCGCAGCGCGATAGTCTGGTCGAATTCGCCGGCTGGCTGAGTCTCGTGACCGGCTCCCTCGCCAAAATGGCCCAGGATATTATTCTGATGGCGCAGACGGAGATCGGTGAGGCGGGCGAGTCCGGAGAGGCCGGCCGGGGCGGCAGCAGCACCATGCCGCAAAAATCCAACCCGATTAGCAGCGAATTGATCATCGCCGCGGCACGCACGAACGCCTCGCTGCTAGCCTCCGTGCACCACGCGCAGATTCAAGAACACGAGCGCGCGACGCACGGCTGGCAGATGGAATGGTTGGCGCTGCCGCAGATGGTGATGCTCACCGGCGGCGCGCTCAAGCATGCGGCTTACCTGGCGTGCAACTTACAGGTTGACGGCGCGGCGATGCGCGCCAATATGCAGAATGGCCATGATCTCATTCTCGCCGAGGCGGCGGTCTTTGCTTTGGCCAAGGCGATGCCGCGAATGCAGGCGGAAGAACTGGTGAAGCGTGCCTGTGCAGCGGCCGTCGCCGACAACAAAGCGCTCATCGGCGTTGTCGAGATGATGGCTGCCGGTTCGGTCCCGAGCGGTTCGGTAGATTGGCAAAGCCTGGCTCGGCCGGAAAACTACCTCGGCGCGACGCAAAGCATGATTGACGATGTGCTCGAGCGCGCGGAAAAGTTCCGCCGGTGAAATGTGCACTTCGGGCGACCATGAACAAAGAAAAAAAAGCAAATAAGATTATGACCATGCGGCAAGCCGTCGCGGCGCACGTCAGCGACGGCTGTTCGCTCGCGATCGAAGGCTTTACCGGATCGATTTCGTTCGCCGCCGGTCACGAAATTATGCGCCAAAAGCGGCGCGATCTCACGTTGATCCGCATGACGCCGGATTTGATTTACGATCAAATGATCGCCGCGGGGACGGCGAGAAAATTGATTTGCAGCTATATCGGCAATCCCGGGGTGGGATCGCTTTACGCGATTCGCCGGGCCGTGGAAAAGGCGTTGCCCGGACCGCTGGAAATAGAGGAATACTCGCACTACGGCTTGGTCGGAAGGTACGCCGCAGGGGCGTCCCGCATGCCTTTTTTTCCGCTGCGCAGCTATCTCGGCACCGACATGCTGGAAGCCAACCCGCTGATCAAGCTGATCGACGATCCTTACGGCAGTGGTAAGGTCGCGCTGGTGCCGCCGCTCAACCCGGACGTGGCGATACTCCATGCACAGCGCTCCGATCGCCACGGCAACACGCAATTGTGGGGTTTGCTCGGCATGCAGAAAGAAGTCGCGTTCGCGGCCCAAAAGGTTATTATCGTCGTCGAAGAAATCATCGAGGAATCGGTCGTCCGCGCCGATCCCAATCGAACTTTGATTCCCGGGTTGATCGTCGATGCCGTCGTGCACGAGCCGTACGGCGCGCATCCCTCTTACGTCCAGGGCTATTATGACCGCGACACCGATTTCTATCTCGCCTGGGACAAGCTTTCACAGGAGCACGGCGCGGTTATGGCGTGGCTCGACGAATGGGTTTACGGTTTAGAAAACCACGCGGCTTACGTGCGCAAGCTCGGTCAGGAACACTTCGACCGGCTCAAGCCGGAGCCGTTGCGCGCGCCTTCGGTCGATTACGGGAGATATCGATGAGCGGTACCGCTTACACCGATTCGGAAATGATGGTTGCAGTGGCGGCGCGCCGGTTGCAGGGCGCCCGGACGGTTTTTGTCGGCGTCGGCTTGCCGAATATCGCCTGTAACCTCGCGCGCTATACCGTCGCTCCCGATTTGGAGCTGATTTACGAGTCGGGAGTCTATGGCGCACGGCCGGAACGCTTGCCGCTTTCCATCGGTGATCCGACCTTGGTGAGCGGCGCGATCTCGGTGGTGTCGATGGCGGATCTCTTCGGTCTCTATTTGCAGCGAGGGCTGGTCGAAATCGCGCTGCTCGGCGGCGCGCAGATCGACAAGTACGGCAATCTCAACTCCACGGTGATCGGCAGCTATGCCAAGCCCAAGACGCGGCTGCCGGGCAGCGGCGGCGCTCTGGAGATCGCGACTCATGCTGAGCGCATTTTCATGATCATGCGGCTCAAGCGCCGCGCATTCGTCGACAAGCTCGACTTTCGCACCAGTCCGGGTCACCTAAGCGGCGGCAGCAGCCGGGCCCGGTCGGGCTTGCCGGGCAGCGGACCGGAAATAGTCATCACCGATAAAGCGATCCTGAACTTCGCCAACGCCGAAAAAGAGATGCAGCTGAGCGCTCTTTATCCAGGCCGCGCCATTCAAGACGTTCAGGCAGAAGTCGGCTGGCCGCTCCGTTTGGCCGAAACCATCGAGGAAGTCGCCGCGCCGACGGCGGAAGAGCTGCGCCTGATCCGCGAGGTCGTCGATCCCCACGGAATGTACCGCTGAGAAATAGCGCCGGTCTAGAGTAGCGTGCCCCGCAGAACGAGCGATGCTACCGAGAAGTAAATCACCAGGCCCGTCACATCGACGAGAGTTGCGACAAATGGAGCCGAGGCACTGGCCGGGTCGAAGCCAAGGGCGCGAAGAATAAACGGCAAGAGCGAGCCGGCGATGCAGCCCCATAGCACGACACCGACCAGGCTCAGCGCCACGGTCAAACCGATAAGAAAAGAGTGTTGTCCATAGGCATCAAAAAAAATTTCCCAGACTAGAATGCGAAGCAGTCCGATGGAGGCCAAAATAAACCCTAAACCGAGCCCGGTAGCCAGCTCACGACGAATCACGCGACACCAATCGCGCAGCCTTACTTCGCCGAGAGCCATGGCGCGAATCACGAGCGTGGTCGCTTGTGATCCCGAGTTGCCGCCGCTGCTGATGATCAGCGGCACGAACAGCGCGAGCACAACCGCTCTGGCGATGTCCTTTTCGAAGTGACCCATTGCCGTCGCGGTGAGCATCTCACCGATGAATAAAGCCGCCAACCAGCCGGCTCGTCGTCGAATCATCTGCAGCAGCGGAACCTGGAGGTAAGGTCCTTCAATGGTCGCAACGCCGCCGATCTTCTGGATATCCTCGGTCGCCTCCTCTTGGACCACATCGACAATGTCGTTGACGCTGACGACGCCTTTGACGCGGCCCTCGGCATCGACCACGGGCATCATCAATAGATGGTGGCGCATGAACATGCGGCTGAGCGCCTCCTGGTCCAAGTCTTCCGACGCGGAGATAACCTCCTTGCGCATGACTGCTTCGATGCGCTTGTCGCCGGGCGCGACGATCAAGTCGCGAAACGATACCACTCCGAGCAAGTGCTCCGTCGGGTCCACCACATAAGCATAGTAAACCGTTTTTTCCCTGGCACGGGCATCGCGGCGCAGATAACTGATCGCTTCATCGACGGTCATCTCCGGGCGAAGGCGCGAGTACCTCGTGTTCATCAAGCCGCCGGCTTCATCCTCGGCGTAATCCAGCAGCCCTTTGACCTCCCGTCGGGTCATATCGTCAAGTACGTCCAGCAGCGCTTCACGCCGCTCCGGTGACACTGCTTGAATCACATCGGCGGCGTCGTCGGGCGCCAGCAATCTGAGCCAAAGACGGCGTTCGCCGGCCGGCAAGGTCATGATGAGCTGAGCCCGATCGCGCGCGCTCAACTGCAAAAAAAACTGATCGGCGTCGTCTCGGCGCAGCAATTCGAAACCTTCGACGCGCTCTTCATGCGAAAGCACAGGCCAGGCGTCGTAAAGTTCGGAAACCGTAAAGTTGGTCTCAACCATAATGCCTCCAGCTTAGCCGAGCGAATACGATCTGCAGAAAAAAATGGAAAGCTCCTCTGCGCCGGCGGCGGTAGAGCCAGCCGCAGGGCGCTGCCATCCATGGGAGAGTTAGATATTCAGGGTTCCTGCAATTATTGCAAACTGCAATCTCCTGGCGACAGCGCATCGGCAAATTGCAATGCGGGCGCGCTGCCGAGCTGTAGAAAGCTGTAAAATCCTTGACTTTCAACCTGACAAACCTGGCACCTCCCTTGCGAAATCAATTCGTCGGTGAAGGAGCGAAAATGATCGACGTGCTGTTGATCGCCGCCGGCATAATCTTTTTTGCGGTGGCAATCGCTTACATGCACGGCTGCGATCGGCTGTGAGATTCATTATGGGACTGGAATATTTAATCGGCTTAATCGTCTCCGTGCTTGTCCTGGTGTACCTTGTCTGCGCGCTACTTTGGCCGGAGCAGTTTTAACCTAAGCGGCTGACGAAAAAGAGGTACTTCGCAGCTTCGCCAATCCATGTGCGGCAGTTTTGCACGCCTGCGAAGCGGGAGGGCATATGACTTTTGACGGATGGCTGCAGATTTTGCTCTATGCGGCCGCGGTGCTCGCGGTGACCAAGCCGCTCGGCAATTATTTGTATCTGGTATTCGAGGGCGACCGGCGGCCGTTGCCTAAGTTCTTGGGCGCCGCCGAGCGGCTCTTGTGCCGCCTCTGCGGAGTCGATGCCCGCGAACAGCAAGCATGGAAAGAGTATACGTCCAGTATGCTGCTCTTCAGCGCGATCACGCTGGCGGTGACCTATGCGATCCAGCGACTCCAGCATCTCTTGCCCTTGAATCCACAGCATCTCGGCCCGGTGCCGGCGGATCTCGCCTTTAACACTGCGGCGAGCTTTACGACCAACACCAATTGGCAGGCCTACGCAGGCGAAGTGACGATGAGCTATCTTACGCAGATGGCGGGCTTGGCCTGGCACAACTTTATCTCGGCCGCGGTGGGTATTGCCATCGCAATCGCGTTGGCGCGCGGTATGACTTACCGTCTGGGGCCGGAAGCCCCGAAAACCATCGGCAATTTTTGGTGTGACCTGATTCGCTGCACGATTTACGTTCTGCTCCCGGTCTCTATGCCGATTGCCCTAGCGCTGGTTTCTCAAGGAGTGATTCAGAACTTTTCCTCGTATCTTGAGATCACGACCCTTGAAGGGGCGAAGCAGACTCTGGCCATGGGTCCGGTCGCTTCGCAGGAGGCGATCAAGGAATTCGGCACGAACGGCGGCGGATTTTTCAACGCCAACAGCGCCCATCCTTTTGAGAACCCCAACCCACTGACGAACTTCATCGAGATGGTGCTGATTTTTTGCATACCGGCCGGACTGACTTACACGTTTGGCCGTATGGCGCGCGATCAGAGACAGGGATGGACCCTCTTTACCGCCATGGGAGTGTTGTTTTTCATGGGCGTTGCCACTGCCTACAAGTTCGAAGCAGCGGGCAATCCGATTATGAAAAACTTAGCCGTCGCTCAGCCGCTCGGGAACATGGAAGGCAAAGAAGCGCGCTTCGGCGTGGCCAATGCCGCACTATTCGCTGTCATCACGACGGATGCTTCCTCTGGCGCCGTCAATTCGATGCATGACAGCTTCACGCCTCTGGGAGGCCTCGTGCCTCTGGCCAACATTCAGCTGGGCGAGGTCGTCTTCGGCGGAGTCGGGGCGGGTCTCTACGGTATGCTGGTAATGGTTTTGTTGTCGGTATTCATCGCCGGGTTGATGGTTGGTCGAACTCCGGAATATCTGGGCAAAAAGATCGAAGCCCGCGAGGTGAAGCTGGCGATGCTCTATATGCTGATCTTTCCGCTTGTCATTCTGGTCTTTTCCGGTTGGTCCGCTGCGGCGTCTTACGGCGTGTCGTCGCTCCACAATGCCGGTCCTCATGGACTGAGCGAAATCCTCTACGCTTTTACCAGTGCAGCCGGCAATAACGGCTCCGCCTTCGCCGGACTCAACGCGAACACGCCCTGGTACAACGTGACGCTCGGCTTGGCGATGCTGATGGGCCGTTTCCTGATGATCGTGCCGGTCCTGGCGATCGCCGGATCGTTGGTGGGAAAAAAGATTGTGCCGGAAAGTCTAGGCACGTTTCCGACCAACGGCGCGCTCTTTGTCGCCCTCTTGATCGGCGTGGTTCTGATCGTTGGCGCGTTGACATTTTTCCCCGCGCTGGCGCTCGGTCCGATCGTCGAGCACTTTTTGGCGAACGCAGGAAAGGTTTACTAAGATGGCGGATAGTCGTTTAAGGGAACGTTCGCTTTTCGATTTGGCAATCGTTCGGCCCGCGGTCTGGGAAAGCTTTCGCAAGCTCGCGCCGCAGCACGTGATCAAGAACCCGGTTATGTTCGTAGTCGAGATCGGCAGCGTGCTCACGACGCTTATTTTGCTGCGCGACCTGATTGCTCCGAGGGCCGGCTTCCAGCCCGTCTGGTTCACATTCAACGTTGCTCTCTGGCTCTGGTTCACCGTCGTTTTCGCGAACTTCGCCGAGGCGGTCGCGGAGGGACGGGGCAAGGCCCAGGCGGCGACTTTACGTAAAATGCGCCGGGAAACCACCGCGCGGCGCCAGCTCGATGGCCGGCGCGTAGAAGCAGTCCCGGCATCGTCATTACGCAAGGGCGACATTGTCATCGTTGAAGCGGGGGAGATTATTCCCGGCGATGGCGAGGTGATCCGGGGGATCGCTTCCGTGGATGAATCGGCGATCACCGGCGAATCCGCGCCGGTCATTCGCGAGAGCGGCGGCGATCGCTCGGCGGTAACCGGCGGCACTAAGGTCTTATCCGACCGCATCGTCGTGCGCATTACCGCCGGTTCGGGCGAGTCGTTCCTCGATCGCATGATCGCTTTAGTAGAGGGAGCCGAGCGGCAAAAGACGCCCAACGAAATCGCGCTTAATATTCTCCTCGCCGGCCTTACTCTGGTGTTTCTCCTTGCTTGCGTGACGTTGGTGCCGATGGCTCTTTACTCCGGCGTTAGCAGCATGTCGGTGACCGTGATTGTCGCTTTGTTGGTTTGCCTGATACCGACAACGATCGGAGGCTTGCTTTCGGCTATCGGTATCGCCGGCATCGATCGGCTCTTACGTAAGAACGTTCTCGCGATGAGCGGACGGGCCGTCGAAGCGGCCGGCGACGTGGACACATTGCTGCTCGACAAAACCGGCACGATCACGCTCGGCAATCGAATGGCGAGCGATTTTATTCCGGTCGACGGAGCAACGGTAGAAATGTTGGCCGATGCCGCCCAAATGGCGAGCTTGGCCGACGAGACGCCCGAAGGCCGCTCGATCGTCGTACTGGCGAAAGAGAAGTATCGGTTGCGCGGGCGGGAGGTTGGCGAGAGCGGCGCGCGCTTTATTCCCTTTAGTGCGCAGACCCGGATGAGCGGCTGCGATCTCGACGGCCGCGTGATTCGTAAAGGTGCCGCAGAGGCGATTTCGGCTCATGTCCGAAGTCTTGGCGGCCGTGTTTCTACCCCTATCGAGGGGATTATCCACGGCATCAGCGATACGGGCGGCACGCCGCTGGTTGTGTCGGAAGGGAACAGAGTCTTAGGCGTGATCCACCTCAAGGACGTGGTGAAAGGCGGCATCAAAGAACGTTTCGATCGGTTCCGCGCGATGGGTATTCGCACCGTCATGATCACGGGTGACAATCCACGGACGGCCGCAGCGATCGCGCGGGAAGCCGGAGTGGACGACTTTCTCGCCGAAGCGACGCCCGAAGCGAAGATGCGCCTCATCAGAGAGGAACAGGCGAAAGGCAAATTGGTGGCGATGACAGGCGACGGCACCAACGACGCGCCGGCGCTGGCACAGGCCGACGTTGGCGTGGCGATGAATACCGGAACACAGGCCGCCAAAGAGGCAGGCAACATGGTGGATTTGGATTCTAACCCGACCAAGCTTTTGGAGGTCGTCGAGATCGGCAAGCAGATGCTCATGACCCGCGGCGTGCTGACAACCTTTTCGATCGCCAACGACGTGGCGAAATACTTTGCGATCATTCCTGCCATGTTTATGACCGTGTACCCGGAGATCGCGCCGCTTAACATTATGGGGCTGGCGTCGCCGCAGAGCGCCATTCTTTCCGCGGTCATTTTCAACGCGCTGATCATTATCTTCTTGATTCCGCTTGCGCTGCGCGGCGTGCAGTATCGTCCGATCGGCGCCGGACCGTTGTTGGCGCGGTCACTGCTGATTTACGGCGGCGGCGGTGTGATCGCACCTTTCATCGGCATCAAACTGGTTGATTTGGTTTTGCAAGCTGTCGGGCTTGTCTAAGAGACGCAGATGAAAACAATCAGCATTGCTGTACGGACGACGATTGTCACGATTGTACTGACCGGACTCATTTATCCGCACGTCGTCACAGGCTTGGCCCAGGTGCTCTTTCCATGGAGAGCCGCTGGCAGTCTTGTCACGGATGAGAAAGGGAGAGTCATCGGCTCCGAGCTGATCGCCCAGGAATTTGTTAATCCAGCTTACTTTCAGCCCAGACCATCGGCGGCAGGGGACAAGGGCTACGACGCAACGTCCTCATCCGGTTCGAACCTTGGCCCGACTTCGAAGAAGCTGCAGGATCGCATCAACGATGCCCGCGAACGCTTAAGGGACGAAAACCCGGATGCTACTGGCCTCGTTCCCGACGAGCTGGTCACTGCGTCGGCGAGCGGTTTGGACCCGCACCTTTCGCCGAACGCGATGCGGTGGCAGGTGCCGCGCGTTGCCAAGGCCCGCGGCGTGGCGCCCGACCGGGTCAAGGCGGTGGTCGACGCCAACATTGAGGGAAGGACATTCGGGATCTTGGGCGAATCCCGCGTCAATGTGCTACTCACTAACCTGGCGCTCGACCGGCAATTCGGTAAAGCGACGCCGTTACCGGCGCACCAAAAAGATACAACGAAGGCTCATGAGACAGCCGAATGAAGAGCCGCCGATGAGTGAGCCGCCGCGCAAACGCCCCGAAGATTTTCTCGAATTGGTCGAGCGCGCCAAGCGCGGGCGGCTCAAGGTCTACATCGGCTCCGCCGCCGGCGTCGGCAAGACGTACCAGATGCTAGAGGAAGCGCACGCGCTCAAGAAGCGCGGCGTCGACGTCGTTCTGGCATTTATCGAAACGCATGATCGGCTCGAAACCGCCGCACTCATCGAAGGATTGGAAGTGGTGCCGCGTGCGCGAATGGATTATCGCGGCGTGTTCGTCGAGGAGATGGACATCGAAGCTGTTCTCAAACGGCGACCGCAGGTGGCGGTCGTCGACGAGCTGGCGCATACCAATGCCCCTTTTTGCCGCAATAAGAAACGCTATCAAGATGTGCTCGAACTGCTAGAGGCCGGCATCAATGTGATCTGCGCTTTCAACGTGCAGCATCTCGAAAGCCTGAATGAAATGGTTAAACAGGCTACCGGTGTGATTGTCCGCGAGACGGTGCCGGATTCGATTCTCAAGCGCGCCGACCAGGTGGTCGACATCGATCTAGCGGTCGAAGATCTTATCGATCGGCTTAAAGGCGGCAAGATCTATGCGCCGGAGAAGGTGCAATGGGCGCTGGAAAATTTTTTTCAACCGGAAAAGCTTACGCTATTGCGCGAGATCGCACTGCGCGAAGTTGCCGAGAGCGTCGATCGCGCGGTGGCGGCCAAAGCGAATAACGGCGATCCCGGCCGGTGGTCGGCGGCTAGCGAACGCGTGATGGTTTGCCTGCCGACCCGCGCGCCGCCTAACGGTGCGATGCTGCTTCGGCAAGGTTCGCGGCTAGCCGGGAGACTCAATACCGACTGGTTTGTCGTCCACGTTGAAACTAAAGAAGAGGCGCCTCACCGGATCGATTCGACCCTGCAGCGCTATCTGTTGGAAGACGAGCAGCGCGCCCGGGATCTCGGCGCCGAGGTTGTGCGCGTCCGCTCGGACGATCCGGTAAACGCGCTGCTCGAATTTGCCCGCGACCACGGCGTGCGCCATATTGTCGTCGGACGCTCGCATAAACCATGGTGGCGCCGTTTGTTGGGCCAGTCGCCGGTGTTCAAGCTCGTTACCGAAGCCGACGGCTTCGATCTTCATATTGTCTCACTGGAAGATCGGGAGGCGCGCGAATGAATCTCTATAAAAAACTCTTGCTCGCCCAGGCGCCCATCGCGCTGGCGCTCGCGTTGGTCGGTATCTTTTCGGTGTTTGTCATATCCCATCTCGGTTCCCACTCTCAGAGCATTTTGAAGGACAACTATCGGAGCGTTTTGGCGGCCCAGCGGATGAAAGAAGCGATCGAGCGGATGGACAGCGGCGCATTGTTTATCGTCGCGGGGCAGCGGCAGAAAGGTTTGCAGCAAGCCGAGAAAAATCGGCCGATCTTCGAAGCTGAATTAAAAGTGCAAGAAGGCAACATCACCGAGCCGGGGGAAGCGGAATTCACGGCGGGGCTGCGCAAGGGATGGAACGATTATCAAGAGAAGTTCAGTCGTCTCGCACAAAGCACCAGCCTGGAGGAAGCCAGCCAGCTGTACTTCGCCGAACTCGAGTCGGCTTTTCACAGGGTCAAGGCCGCTGCCGACGAAATCCTCGCGATCAATCAGGATATCATGGTGCGAAAGAGCGACGGGGTGCGCCGCACGGCCGAGCGCATGAACGTGATCACCATGAGCGTAGCTTGCGCTGCGTTGCTTCTAGCGCTCGGCATTTCGATGTTTCTCATTCGGCGCATACTCGAGCCAGTGTCCGCGTTGCGCGAGGCGACCCGCAAGCTCGGAGAAGGGAATTTCGATACGCGCGCTTCCGTTCACGGCAATGACGAGCTGGCGGAGTTGGCGCGCGATTTCAACTCCATGGCTGCGCGCCTGGCCGAATACCGCAAAAGTTCGCTGGGGGATTTGCTCCAGGCTCATTTGAGCATGCAAGCCGCGATCGACAGCCTGCCCGACCCGGTGGCAATCTTCGGTCTGGCGGGTGATCTTCAGAACGTGAACCAGGCGGCCGAAACGCTCCTGGGGCTGCGCACGGACAGCAGCAAAGATCCGTTCAAGCCGGTCGAGCCATCGACACGGGCCGTGCTCGAACGGATGCGCAGCCATGTGCTGAGCGGCAAAGGCGCTTTCGTGCCGAAAGGATTCGAAGATGCGGTTCAGCTCACCACACTGCTGGGCGAGCGGTATTTCTTGCCCCGCGCCATGCCGGTGTACGAAGCGCGCGGCGTGGTCGTCGGCGCAACGGTTTTTTTGCAGGATGTCACTCGGCTGCGGCGCTTTGAAGAATTGAAAAACGACGTGGTTGCGACGATCGCACACGAATTTCGCACGCCGCTCACCTCGCTGCGCATGGCGGTGCACCTGTGCGCGGAACAAATTCCGGGCCCGCTCACGGAAAAGCAAGCCGAGCTACTGCATGCCGCGCGCGAAGATTGTGACCGTTTGCAGTCGATGGTCGATGATCTGCTCGATTTGTCGCGCATCGAAGCGGGCCGGGCAGAACTTTACCCGCTGCCGACCCCAATCGGCGTGCTTGCCAACAGCGCGGTCGAACAGTTCAGGGGAGAAGCCGAGGCAAAGGGCGTCGCGCTGCAGTCGCATATTGCCATACCGGAGGCCAAGGTGCTCGCGGATCACGAAAGGATTGGCCACGTGTTCGCCAATCTCATCAGCAACGCCTTGCGCCACACCGAGCGCGATGGCGCGGTGACGCTCGAGGCGAGCCTGTCGAACGGCGCCGTGCGCTTCACCGTTAGCGATACCGGCCGGGGAATCCCGAAAGAATATTTCGATCGTATCTTTGAAAAGTTCTTTCAGGTACCGGACGGCGGGCCGAAGGGCACCGGCCTGGGACTTTACATCGCCAAGGAGATCGTGCGCGGACACGGCGGGGAGATCGGCGTGGAAAGCGAAGTCGGCAAGGGCAGCATTTTTTGGTTTACCCTGCCGCGTCCGGAGGCGAAGGTGTAAATCCGTGCGCCGCGCCGCATGGGTGCATCATCAATGCTCTTCCTCGTATTTTTTTCGCTTGCGCCACAAGGTCGAGGCATCGATGCCGAGCACTGCGGCCGCTTCGTCCAGGGTTTGCGTGCGCGCTATGATGCGCGTGATGTGCTCGCGTTCAATGGCGTCCAGGGTGAAGTCTCCGCCCAACTGGGGCCGCTTCGGCGCGCTCTGACGCGCGGCTATGTGCGCCGGGAAAGCTTCCGGTTCGAGAATTTTTGCCGGCCACAGGATCAGCGCTCTCTCCATGGTATTTCTAAGCTCGCGCACGTTTCCCGGCCACGGATAAGCGAGTAAGACGGCGGCGGCGGCTTGAGACAGCTCCGGAGTTTGGCGCCGCGCGGCTCTGGCGAAGAAGGCGAGAAACCGTTCTGCCAGGCGCAGAATATCCTCGGGCCGTTCGCGCAGCGGGGGCAAATGCAAGTCGATGACGTTCAGTCGATAGAGCAGATCCTCGCGAAACAAGCCCTTGCGCATCTGCTCCTCGAGGTCGCGATTGGTCGCGGCGACGGTGCGCACGTTGGCGCGCCGAGTTTTATTTTCGCCCAGTCGTTCGAATTCCTTCGCCTCCAGGAAACGCAGTAACTTGGCTTGTAGAGCCGGCGGAATGTCGCCGATCTCGTCAAGAAAAAGAGTGCCGCCCTCAGCGCCCTCCACTTTTCCCGGTTGATCGCGCACCGCGCCGGTGAAGGCGCCCTTGGCGTGACCGAATAACTCGCTCGTGAGTAACTCCTCAGAAAGCGTCGGGCAGTTGATGACCACGAAGGGATGGCGGCTGCGAGGACTGAGTGAATGAATCCAGCGCGCCAGCACGCTTTTCCCGGTACCGCTTTCACCGCGCAGCAGCACCGGCGCGTCCGATGCCGCGGCTTTGCGCGCCACGTCGATTACCGCGCGCAGCTTGGGTGACTCGGATTCGAGGTCGGTTTCGGGAGCGGCCTCGCGCAGCCGGCCTTCCAGGTCATGCACTTTGAGCTTCAGGTCGCGTTGTCTGAGACATTGATCGACGACGTGGCGAATTTGTGCCGGCGTGAACGGCTTGGCCAAATAGTCCGCGGCGCCGCGTTTGATGGCTTCGACGGCGTTATCGATGGTGGCGTAAGCCGTAATGATGACCACAAGCAGATTGGGACAGTCGGCGATGAGTCTAGGAATGAGATCCAGGCCACTGGCGAGGCCGAGACGGACATCCAGAAAGGCAACATCATAGGCTCGCTCGGCGAGAGCGTCCAAGGCACTTTCCTTGGAGCCCACCGCCGTCACCGCGCAGCCGATTTGTTCAAGACAGAGCGACAGCGTAGTGCGAATGTTCTTTTCGTCATCGATGACCAAGACGCGGAGATGAGGCGCTGAAGTCATATTGGCGCAGACCAGAAGGATGCCTTGCAACCCAGTATGCTGGCCCTGCATATACTACGCAAGCGTGACAGTTCGCCACCGCAGACGCCGCACGGCCTGGGCGCCGGCGATCCGTTGGCATCGGTGGTAGAAACGTCTTATAGAAGGCCAGGGTAAGTAATCCGGGTTCCTTGCGGTCGCGCGAAGGGCGTGAGGTGGTGTTGGTGGCAGCCATCGTCGCGAATATGGAGCACGGTCCAGCCGCGCACGAGGAACGCATCGGCGAGGAGCTGACGATGGCACTGCCAGTGGACCGCCTCGGCGCACATGAGCGCGATTCTCTGCGCCCGGGCCAGAGCTTCTATTTCGGCCGCGATTTTTTCGAATTCCGCAGTCATCATGAAATCGGCGTAGGCGCGAAACGCAGCAACGCGCCAGGCGCTATTGGGAGAATCAGGCGCGGCTTTGCGGAAGCCGCCCAAATCTTGGCGCCATAGGTAGTCAACGCGGTTTTCTTTCAATGAAGCCGCCAAGGCTTCGCGATTAAACTGAGGATTGCGTTTCGACATCGGCCAGCGGCGCACGTCGACTAACAGCTCGATCTGGTGGGCGAGGAGCAAAGCGGCAAACGCCTCGATGGTCCGCGTCGAGTGGCCGATGGTATGAATGACCCCGGTGCCGTCGCACTTCACGTAGGCTCGATGTTCCGTTGTCGATCTTTGAGCGCTGCCGTCGTTGTCGTCCAGCTTATCTCTGCGCCGGCGCGATGTAAATTGATTGCAGCGCGCCGGGAGCCTGGTGTAAGAGTGGGCAGACGGAGGGCAACCAGCGATGATGATTCGTATCGGCACTTCGGAATTGGGCGGGACCTTCTACACTCAAGGTCAGGCGATCGCCGAGCTGTTTAATCGCCAGTACGGCGAAACCGATAACTGCGTGGTGCAAACCAGCGATGCGAGCATCCATAACGCGGAACAGCTCGATCGCGGCGACCTGGAGTTCGGCTTCATGGCGTCCAACTGGATCGGCCGGGCCAAGAGCGCCGCGCCGCCGTTCACCAAGCAAATCGCCATCCGCATGGTGGCGCCGGCGAATGCCGGACCCATGAGCTTTGTGCGCCTGGCGACCACGGCGATCCAGTCGGTTGCCGACTTCAAAGGCAAACGGATCGCCATCGGGCCGAAAGGCAGCGGCATGGAGCAGCATGCGCGCACGATCTTCGAGATCTTGGGAATGCCTTTCGACAGCTTCACGCCGGTCTACATGAACTTCGTTGACGGCGCGGACGCTCTGGCAAACGGCAACATCGACGTGCAGTTCCATCCGCCGATTCCCAACAAAGTTTTGACCGATTTGAGCCAGAGCGCGGATATCCGGGTGGTTCCTTTCGCGCCGGGGCAGCTCGACAAACTATTCGCTCAGGTGCCGTTTTATCGCCGAGTGGTGGTCGAGAAGAATGCTTTTCGCGGCGCCGTCGAGGACGTGGCTCAGGTCGGAGTCATCAACGTGATCGTGACGCACGAAAGAATCCCCGCAAGGCTCGTTCACGGCATGACGCGCACGATCGTCGACCATCTCGACACTCTGCCGGAGATGAACCCTCTTTTCAAAGGTTTGAAAAGTCTGTTCGAACCGTTGCGCAGCGAGGGCGCCGCCGCTTTGGAATTCGGCGGCGTGCCGCTCCATCCTGGCGCAGTCGAGGCCTACGAAGAGACCGGCTGGTTGACTTAGGCGCGAGCGCAAAGGCGGCCAATCGTCACAACTTCGGAATGCGCAGGGTCTTGCTGATCATGGCACAGCCGTTGAGGAAGAATAGCGCGGAGACCGGATGCCACTCGAGGGAGAAGATCTCGATCATGCCGAGAGGAAGCCGATCGCCGAACCGGCCAAAGTGAAAACAAACGCCGAGAATCGCGACCAGCAATAGACTGGAAGGGATCGGCGTTCCTTCGAAGTATCTCACCTTTCCCGAGGGGTCGCTCAGTTGCGCGGCGGTGACATTGTAACGCGCCAAGCGGCTGATGCCGCAAGCGATGAAAAATATCAGGATGACGGTGTCGAGGCCGCCGTCGATGCCGAGACCAAAAGCCAATGCGGCAGGCGCGACGCCGAAGCTGACGATGTCCGCGAGCGAGTCGAGCTCCTGGCCGAAGGGAGAGCTTCTTTGCCGTGAGCGGGCGATCGTTCCATCTAAAACATCGAACAAAAAGGCGAGCAGCAGGAGCGCCAGCGCTGTGTAAATGCGCCACGCCTGCGGCTGGCCGCGATAACTCATGAGTGCGAAGATCGCCGCCGCGCCACAGGCGCCGTTGGCAAGGGTGATCAGGTCGGCCAACTGGTAGTCGCGCAGCATGGAAAAATGGCGGCGCGGATGGGTATTGAATGAATTGGCCATGGCAGCGCTGCGCGGCGCGACGATCGGCAGGCTAGCATGAGGGCGGAGCGTGTGTCTAGAAAGTCTTGCATGCGCTGAAACGATCAAACATTGTTGACAGGATCGGGCGAGGCTGGTTAGATGCGCCGCAGGAGCCCTTATCTTTGACCGAGAGTTGCTTATGAGCGCTAAGCCGAGCCGGCGCGCCGACGCGTGGCCGATCACGACCCGGAACACGGCGCTGATCGTCGTCGACATGCAAAATATCTGGGTCCACCCGCGCGGCAGCCGTTATCTGCCGATGTCCGAAGACATTGTGCCGCCCATCCAAGCGCTGCTGCGCTATTGTCACGAGCGGAAGGTGCCGGTGATTTATCTCCAGACCACCAAACGCCCCGATCTTGCCGACGTCGGGATTTTTGCCGATGTCAAACCCCAGACTCACGAGGTCGAGGACGAGTGGAGCAACTTCGAGCGGAGCCCCGGGGCTGAGTTTTTCGAAGCCACCAAGCCCGCCCCGCAAGACATCGTGGTCAAGAAATTTCGCTACAGCGGTTTTTACGGTACCCAATTGGAAAATCTGCTGCGCGCCATGAAGCGCGATACCATCGCGATCACCGGCGTCGCGACCAACGTCTGCTGCGACTCGACCGCACGAGACGGCGCTATGCGCGATTTCAAGGTGCTATTCCTGTCGGACTGCTGCGCGTCGTTCTCCCAGGAAGAGCAGCAAGCGGCGCTCGACAACTTCAACAAGCATTTCGGCGTGGTGATGGATGCGCGGACTTTGATGCAGAGAATGGCGCAAGCGGCTGAATAGACATGGAGTGACGGCACACCGGGGTGATGGGTGCGGCATTGGTCAGTTTCCGTGGAGGGCACATGAATGCAATGACGCTGAAATTGGCGGCGACTTTATTCGCAGCCTGTATGGCGGCCAACGCATGGGCGGGTCAGGCAAGTTTCGACGAAAGCAAGGTTGCCGATTTTTATCGCGGCAAGACGGTGACCATCGTGGTGGGTCATTCCGCCGGCGGCGGGTTCGATCGCTACGGCCGCGCGATCGCGCGGCACCTGGGCAAATACATTCCCGGCAACCCGGCGGTTCTCGTCAATAATATGGTCGGCGCCGGCACCCTGGTCTCGGCGAATTATACCTACAATCAAGCGCCGCGCGACGGCACGGTGATCAATAGTTTCGATGGCGGCTTGCTACCCGCGCAGCTTTACGGCTCTCCGGCGCTGCAGCTCGATTTCGCCAAGTTCAACTACATCGGCGCGCCCGATATTTTCAAGTACATCATGGTCGTGACCAAGAAATCCGGCATTACCCGGATGGAAGACTTCATGTCGGGCGCCAAAGAAGTGATCGTCGGCGCGGTGCCCAACACCAGCATCCAGCATTCGGCGCTGTTTCTCAAAGAGGTACTGGGCGCGCGCGTGAAAGTCGTGGTAGGTTTCAAAGGTACCGCGGAAATTCGGCTGGCCATGCACTCGGGTGAAGTCAACAGCGTGATCACCGGCTGGGAAACGCTGGGGGTGTCGAACTACAAGGACTTCGAAAGCGGCGAGTGGCTGATTCTTTCGCAGTGGGTGGACGAGCCGCTCACCGACCTGCCGCAGAAAAATGTCCCTTCGATCTATAACTTTGCGCGCAATGAAGAGGAGCGCCAGATGCTGAAACTGGGCCTGGTCAAACCCAACAGCTATGCACGCCCCTACGCGATGCCGCCCGGCGTGCCGATCGACCGCGTGCGCGCGGTGGAAGCGGCATTTCTCAAAACCCTCAAAGATCCGGAGTTTCTCGCCGAAGCGGAAAAAACCAGAATGACGGTGAACCCGATCCCAGGCGCCGAGTTGCACAAGATGATCATCGAAGGCCTTGCCATGCCGGCGGCATTCAAGGCGAAGTTAAAGCCCATCCTGGCGCCGAGGGGATAGTGGTGGCCCGCGTCGTGGGCCCAGACACCGGCTTACAGGCGCTTCGCTAGAAGCGCAGCCGCGAATCGAGGACGGACCGAAAAGCCGTGCTTGAAATTCACCTGAGTACAGGTGCGGCATTTATTCGGCCGGTTCGAGATCGGAAGTTCCGGCCGCGCCAGATTTCGAAAATGACCGGGTAGACGACAAGCTCCAAGACAAACGAGGTGATCACGCCGCCGATCATGGGCGCGGCGATCCGTTTCATAACGTCGGCGCCCGCGCCGTGGCTCCACATGATCGGCAGCAGACCAACCAAAATAGCCATGACGGTCATCATCTTGGGTCGAATACGTTTCACGGCTCCTTCACTGATCGCCTCGCGGAGATCATCGACGTTGCGCATACGTCCTTCCTTGCGCCATCTTTCGTAGGCCTGCTCCAAATAGAGCAGCATAATGACACCCGTTTCGGCATCGACACCTGCCAATGCGATGATGCCCACCCAGACCGCCACGCTCATGTTATAGCCGAGCAGATAGACCATCCAGATCGCGCCGATCAGGGAAAACGGCACGGCGAGCAGCACGATCATGCATTTGGTCGCCGATTGTAGATTGATATAGAGAAGCACGAAAATGACTAGAAGCGTCAGCGGCACGACGTAAAGCAATCGCTCCGTGACGCGCTGCATGAACTCGTATTGTCCGCTCCAGGAAATCGTATATCCCGGAGGCAGCGTGACCTCGGCGGCCACTTTCTTCTTGGCCTCGGCGACGTAGCTGCCGATGTCTCGTCCTGCCATGTCCACATAGACGTACCCGGAGAGCTGCCCATCTTCGTCGCGGATCATCGCCGGTCCCGAGACGACGCGGATGTCCGTGAGTTGCGCCAACGGAACCTGCATCCCTGCCATCGCCGGGATCAACACTCGCTTCAAACGGTCCGGATCGTCGCGTAGCTCGCGGGCGTAGCGGACGCTCACAGGATATCGCTCGCGCCCTTCGACCGTCGTCGTAATGCTCTCGCCGCCGATCATCGTCTCGATGGCCATTTGCACTTCGTCGAGCGCCAAACCATAGCGGGCGATCTCCGCTCGCTTCAGATCGAAATCGAGGTAGTATCCCCCCGTGACGCGCTCGGCAAAGACCGTGCGGGTGCCCCGCACAGGCTGGAGAACCATTTCGAGATGCCTGCCGATCTCCTCGATTTTTCCCAGATCGGGACCGAAAATTTTTATTCCAACTGGAGTGCGGATGCCGGTGGACAGCATGTCTATGCGGTTTTTGATCGGCATGGTCCAGGCATTGGCGACACCGGGGAGGCGAATTTTTTTGTCCATTTCGTCGACCAGCTTCTCCCAAGTCATGCCCGGCCGCCATTCGGACTCCGGCTTGAGCATCACCGTGGTCTCGCCCATGTTGAAAGGCGCCGGGTCGGTCGACGTCTCCGCGCGCCCCGACTTGCCGAAGACCCATTGGACCTCCGGGAAACTCTTGAGCATGCGGTCCTGCATCTGCAACAGTCGCGAGGCCTGGGTTACGGAAATTCCCGGCAGCGTCGTCGGCATGTAAAAAATCATGCCTTCATTGAGGGGCGGCATGAATTCCGAACCCAGGCGTAGGTAAACCGGCACGGTGGCAATCAATGCGATAATGGCAAGCGCTAACGTGGTCTTTTTGAAGCGGAGCACCGCGTGAACAACAGGATCATACAGCGCAATTAAAAACCGATTTACCGGATTGCGCGCCTCCGGATGAATCCGGCCGCGGATCAGCCAAACCATAAGTACCGGCGCCAACGTGATCGACAAGAAGGCGGCGAAGAACATGGCGAAGGTTTTCGTGAACGCCAGCGGCTTGAACAGCCTGCCTTCCTGAGCTTCGAGCGTGAATACGGGTAAAAACGAAACCGTGATAATCAGTAGGGAGAAGAAGAGAGGCTTGCCGACCTCTTTGGCAGCCGAGATAAGCACCTCGACGCGCTCGCCCGGTCTGCCCTCCTCCTCCCACTGCTCGAGCTTTTTATGGGCATTTTCCACCATGATAATCGACGCATCGACCATCGCGCCGATGGCGATGGCGATGCCGCCGAGCGACATAATGTTGGAAGTGAGATTCAGATAGTATATCGCGATGAACGAAAGAAGGATGGCGATCGGCAGGGTAATGATCGCGACCAACGCGCTGCGCACATGAAAAAGAAACAGGATGATGACCGCGCTGACGATCAGGCTTTCCTCGACCAGTTTTTCTTTCAACGTCGCGATCGAGCGAAGAATCAAATCCGAGCGGTCGTAGGTCGTGACGATTTTTACGCCGGCTGGGAGTGAGCCTTCGATCTCCTTGAGTTTTTGTTTGACGCGATCGATCAGATTGAGCGCGTTCTCGCCGTGGCGCATCACCACCACGCCGCCGACCACCTCGCCCTTGCCGTCCAGCTCGGCGATGCCACGGCGCATGTCCGGTCCCAATGTCACCGAAGCGAGATCGCGCACCAGGATCGGCGTGCCGCGCTCACTGCCGACGGAAACCGATTCGATGTCGGCGATCGATCTGATATAGCCGCGGCCGCGCACCATGTACTCGGCGCCGCCCATCTCCAACGAACGTCCGCCGACATCGTTGTTGCTCATGCGAATGGCGTCGATGACGCTCTTCACCGGCAACCGGTAAGCGGCCAGCTTATTGGGGTCCAGGTTGACCTGGTACTGGCGCACAAAGCCGCCGATGCTCGCCACTTCCGCTACGCCGTCGACGCTGCCGATCTGATAGCGCAGATACCAGTCTTGAAGGCTGCGCAATTGCGCCAAGTCGTATTTTTGCGACTCGTCAATGAGCGCGTACTGAAATACCCAGCCAACCCCGCTGGCATCGGGTCCGAGGGTGGGCGTGACGCCCCGTGGTAACCGGCTGGCGACTTGATTCAAGTACTCGAGTACTCGGCTGCGCGCCCAATAAATGTCCGTGCCGTCCTCAAAGATGATGTAAACGTAAGAATAGCCGAAATCGGAAAAGCCGCGGACATATTTGACCTTAGGCGCCGAGATCATGGTCGTCACGATCGGGTAGGTGACCTGATCCTCCATGATGGTAGGATTTCGCCCCATCCAAGGCGTATAGACGATCACCTGAACGTCAGAGAGATCGGGAATGGCGTCGAGAGGCGTATTCTTGAGCGCCCACAGTCCCGCTGCGGTGAGAAAGGCCACCAGCAGGAGCACAATGAACCTGTTTCTAGCACTCGCTTCGATGATTTTTTCGATCATGTATTTAGCTCGCTTGGACTAATGGCTTATGGCGTTTGGCTTATTATGGCGTATGGCTTATGGCTTATAGCCTATCGCGCACTTCAACGTCGCTTTAAACGCGTTTATTCGCTTGCTAAGCAGTTCACCTTCGCGCTTCATCTGCTCCAGCTCACGCTCCGAGATATATCCTTGTTTCTGAGCGAGAAAAAACATGCCACCGCTTCAAAGGTTGAACCCACGGCCATATCCAGAAAGTGAGCGAAATCTTTCTTTGTTCCTCTTCCCGAACCTTCGGCAATATTTAGGACTATCGAATTGGCTGCACGCCTCGCCTGCGATGTGAGGTCGAAGCGCTCATCGGCGGGAAACTTCCTGACCAATTCATGAACCCTCACCGAAAAATCGATAGCGCCGTGAAAAATCTCTAATCCTTCGAATCGAAAAGCCATGTTTTTCCTTTTTCACATTGGCTCATGGCTCGCTCGCCGCGGCTCGCTCCGTGGTGGCATAAGGGCTTCGATCCCGCAGCCATATTCTATGCGCCATTTGCCATCAGCCATACCCTAATTGCGCGCCGTCACGGTGAACTTTTCCTGCACCGGCTTTTGTCCCGGGCGCTGCACCGATATTCCGATCTCCCATGCGCCGGCCATCCCCAGGTTGACGGTGGCTTCGTAGACGCCATCTTTGACATGCTTGGCCGCCGCCTTGCCGACCGCCATCCCGGGCATTGCCATCGTCGAGGTGAGATTCACGGTGGCGTCCTGCACGGGCGCGCCTTTGGCGTCGCGAATCTTGAGTCGGATCACGTTTTCGCCGGGCACGGGCTTCGCCGGCTGAGTTTCAAGAGAAAGCGTTAAATCGCCCGCTTTCTTCTCGCTCCGCACATCGGCGGCGGTTGCGCTTTTCGACATGTCGCCCATATCCATGCCCGGCATGCCCGCCATCGCGCCCATCGCCTCGCTCAAGCGGCTCTCCGAGTCCAATAGAAAGCTTGCGCTGGCAATGATTCTGTCGCCCGGGTTCAAACCGGAGAGCACTTCATAATAGCGATCGAAGCGCGCGCCAACTTTGATTTCTGCAGGAGCATAGCGGCCATCGCCCTTGTCGATGAAGACAACTTTTCTCAGGCCGGAATCCAGGACTGCCTCGTCCGGAATGGCAAGTTTCCTGCCGCCGTCGACGTCAATTTCGACATTGGCGTACATTTCCGGCTTAAGCTTAAAGTTGGGGTTAGGAAATTCGAGCCGAACCTTGGTCGTGCGCGTCTTCTCGTCAAGAACGGGAGCGATCCACGATACTTTGCCGGTAAAAGTTTGACCGGGGTAATACGACAAGCTGATCGCCGCCCGCTGGCCGATGCGGATATCGGACAGCTCATACTCATAAATATCGGCGTTCACCCAAACCGTGGAAAGGTTTGTGATCGTGTACAGTTCTTTATCCGGCATCACGCGCATGCCCTGGACGGCGTCTTTCTTGATGACGAAACCGCTAATCGGCGAATAGAAGGTAACGTGCCGCTTTGGTTTCCGGGTTTTCTCGAGTTCGGCGATCTGCTCGTCGGAAATATCCCAAAGGCTTAACCGCCGTCTGCTCGCCTCCAGCAGGGACTCCGAGCCCGCCCGGATCTCCTTGAACGAACTCCCGGCAAGCGATTCGCTCGCTTGGAGCGCGAGCAGGTATTCGTCCTGAGTGGCGACCAGGTCGGGGCTGTAAAGCGTGAAAAGCGGTTGTCCCATTTCGACCAGCTTGCCGGTGTAATTGACGTGAAGTTGCTCTATCCAACCGTCCACTTTGGTGAAAACCTGCGCGACCTTGGTCTCATCGTAGGTGATAATGCCGACGGTCCTGATTTTTTTGATCAAGGGGCGCATTTCCACGACGGCCGTGCGGACACCCACCAACTGCCGTTTCTCAGGACTGACATGGATCACCCCGTCCGACATGCCATGGCCCGACATCGAATCGGACCCCGCCTTGTCCGGAGCCGGCTGGTGCGAGGAAGCGGAATGGCCGCCCGCGCTATCGCTCCGGCCGCGCGAGTAATAACCGAGGCCAAAGATCGCCGATGCCAAAACCAAAAACAGCGAGATCTTTACAATTTGCATCGTTCCCTCCGAAAATCGGTCGCTCAAAACGAGCCAAACATATTCGAAATTTGCTTTTCTTGTGCGTTGCCGAGTTCGCAAGCGAAATCCCCCTTTCATTCCCTTTAGCAAAGGGGGCAAGTGGGGGAATTCTTGCACTCGTTTTATCGAACAAGAATCCAATCCTTACGGCAGCTCTTTTCCCACTGCTCTTTCGAGGTCGGCTAAATTTTGCGCCAGGTTAACCATCGCTTTGAAATACCCCATGCGCGCTTCGCGCAGCGCGCGCTGCGCTTCGAGCAGGCTTGCGAACTCGCTGCGGCCGGCTTGATAGGCAGCCAGTGCCGCTCGGAAAGAAAGCTCCGCCTGGGATAAAAGTCCTTCCTGATACAGGGAGACGGATTTTCTCGCAGCCTCGACCTTGGCGTGCGACTCGCCCAATTCGCGGAGCGTCATCACTCTCAGCGCATCCCGAGTGGCCTTGGCGGCGCGCTTCTCCGCCAGCGTCTCGGCGATTTCGTGATCGCGCTTGCCGATTGTCCAGGGAGAAAATGGGATTGTAATGTTAACCATACCGGCATATCGGTCCTTCGCCATCTCATCGGTCGGCATACGCCAGTAATCCAATCCGACCATGAAATCGGGAAATTTCCGGTTTCTTTCAGCCAACTCGCGCATGCGCTCAGTCCGCTCGATATCTTCCTGCGCCCCTTTCAATTCGGGCCGATGGGTTAATGCGAGTTCAGCGAGCTCGGTATATCCAGCAACCGGATTCGGCACTGTAAGTTCGCTCGGCAGCAAGACCGCCGCCTTCGGCGGCCGGTTCATCAGCGCGTTGATTTTCACTTCGTTTGAGCCTCTTTCCGCTTCGGCGACGATCAGTTGATTGGTAAGCTCGCTCTGTTCCAGTAACGCCTTGAAGACATCCTGTTGGGTCACACGACCCACCTGATAACGCGCCTCCGTTGCCCGTATGAGGGTACGCACAATGTCGGCCTGCTCGCGTAGTATCTCGATTGACTTTTGCGCCATGAAGAGATCGGCATAGGCCAGCTTCACTTTGGAGACGATCTCGCGCTCTTTTCCGCGCAGCTCTTGCTCGGCGACCCTGGTTTCTTGAATGGCAATTTTCTCTTTGAGGCCAAGCTTGCCGAAAAACGGCAGCTTTTGCCGGATTCCGATCGAGTTCGTATCCGCCCGGTTGAGGGCGGTCGGGTGAGAGAACGGAATCCCGCCGAATTGAATCGCGATCTCCGGATCCTCCAGATAAGGGGCCTGTTTGGCTCTCGCGGTGAAGACTTGCAGTCGCTGTCTCAATATCTGAATTTCGGGATTTTTCTCCAGCGCTTCATGGATGGCTTCAGAAACGGACAGAATCTGAGGCACTTGCACATCCGAGGCGTTCGCCTGCGCTGTTAAAAACAACCCAACAAACAAGAGAGCCCATAAAAGCCACTGCTTTTTCATTTTCCCTCCAGCGGAGCGTAGATTCGCGGGCCGAGTTGCCGGGTGGGCTCATGTAAATCCCGCCCACCGAATACGCGGCGCGGCGTACGAGTACGCTGCAGCCGTAAAAGTCAGACTGACGCTTTGAGGATGACTCTAAATACGCAGTTTGGTGACGAGAAGGCTGGCCGGCGGACCTAGACCGGGCGGCTTTGCCGATGATAAATGGGGGAAAAAATTGGCGCTGAAAAAGATTTCGCCAGGCGAGAGAGGCCAAGCGAGATGCGTGACACCATGAAGAACTTTTAGCGTAGACGTCGGCAGATAATCATGCGATGAGTCGGGACAGCGCGGCTCCGATCGATTGTGCTGATTGTGGTGGTTTTCGCAGTCGCTGTGCAGGGCGCTCGCGGTTGATCGCTGAGCGCCGATCGGCAAGCGAAGCAGGCGGTCGGGACAATTTGTGCAAAAAGAATACAGGGCCACGATCGCTAACGCTGCCCATGAAAGTTTGGCCCTGTAGTGCATCGATCGAACGCCTTTTCTTCAAGCTGCTAACGCTAAGTCCAGCCGCTGTCAATAGCCGTCTTTCAGGGCCATCGTCCTCAAGCGGTTACTTGACATCCGCGGCCATGTCGCGGTGCGATTTGGCCATGCTCATGTTTTCTGCGGCGGCTTGCTCGTAGATCCGGGTCAAGCCTTGGCAGTGGCTGATCAAAGTATCGGCTTGTTTGCCGTAGAGACCTTTATTGGCCTGGTATTGGGCGAGTAATTTTTTGTGCTCCGCTGCTTTGGCCTGCATCTCCTTGGCTGCATCCTCATAGTGTCTGGCCAGGGATTCGTGATCGGTACGCGTCCTAGCGCTTTGAATAGCCTGCGTCATATCCATTTGATGTGGATTGATGGTGCAGGAACTCAACACGCCCATATAGGCTGCAGCCGCAATCGCAACTATTGTTTTCATGACGTCCTCCCATTTCAGAGTACAGAATCGTAAATGCTTGCCTAAGTTCGCGTGTAACCCTCACGCCCGTGCGCTCATGCCCGTTGATGATGCTGGCCTCTTGAAAGCCGTGGCAAAAAGGCCGGCGTCATCCGTAGGTAAACTGCGTAGGAGTCGCCAAATGCAGCCAGCACTTCCCGCTCTTCCCGGCGTGCCAATCGGACATACATCACAAGAAGGATCGGAAACATAATCAGGGTGATCAGCGTCGGCCACTGGAACAAAAAACCCAGCATGATCAGAATGAATCCGTCGTACTGAGGATGTCTCACGTAAGCGTAGGGGCCCGAGGTTGCGAGCCTGCCGGCGCGCTGCGCCTCGTAAAGAACTTTCCACGAGGCCGACAAAAGGATGAACCCGCCGAAAATCAGAAGATTGCTCAAAATGTGTAGCGGGTCGAAGTGAGGATCGATGTTCCAGCCGATCAGCGTGTTCAACAGATGTCCCGCATTGTGCGATAGGAAATCTACGCCGGGATATTTTCGCACCAACCAGCCGGAAAGCAGGTAAATAGTCAAAGGGAAACCGTACATTTCAACGAAGAGCGCAACGATAAAGGCCGAGAAAGCGCTAAACGAGCGCCAGTCGCGCGAGGTGCGCGGCTTGGTGAAGCTAAAGGCGAACATGATGAAGATCGCGGAATTGATAAAAACCAGCGACCACAAACCGTAGGCAGGCGACTCTTCCATTTGTGCTCCTCAAAAAATGTTCGGCTCAACGATGATCCTTGTGCTGGTCGTTGCCATCGCTATGACCCCGATGCCCGCCGTGAAATAAATGCATGAGCGGGCAGAGCAAAAGTAACACGTACGGCAGAGCGCCGAGCAGATGGGCCTTATGTTCCTCCCAGAGGAAAAACGCCGCGATCGCCGCGAAGCCGAGAAATACCAGAGCGCTTCTCGACCGGAGCCATCCGCCGGATTCAGAATTTTGATTGGTCATGACGCACCTTCCTCCCTCTTAGATCGGCAGTTTCACTTCAAGTTTGCCGGCGCCTCCGGGTGTGGATAGCGCCCCATAGGATTATTGCCGGACAGGCTAGCAGCATCGCGGCCAACAGTGCCGTCCAAATAGACAGACCAAGAGCGAACAAGATCGCTACTGCAAGGCCGAACATCGCCCAGGGACAGAGCCAGATCCATGCGCGCCACCCACCGGAGCTTTTCATGTTCTAACTCCTCCTGAAGGTCCAATGGGCATCGTCTTCACCTTCACGCCGTGGCGAGTTTCATTCTCTTCAGCAAAGCCGAATTGACGATCACGGACAGCGAGCTCAACGCCATGGCCGCAGCCGCAATGATCGGATTCAAAAATCCCAGCGCTGCCACGGGCAGACCGATCGTATTGTAAATAAATGCCCAAAAAAGATTTTGTTTGATCTTGCGCATCGTGCCGCGCGACAGCCGGATACCGGCTACCACGTCGCGAACGTCATTTTTCACCAGGATGATACCGCCGGTTTCTTTCGCGACATCCGAGCCCGAGCCAATGGCGATACCGATATCCGCCGCCGCCAGCGCCGGGGCGTCATTGACCCCATCGCCGACCATCGCCACGACTTTCCCCTCGCCTTGGAGTTCGCGCACAATCCGCGCCTTGTCGCTGGGCAGCACTTCGGCGATGACCCGATCGATGCCGACTTCGCGCCCAATCGCCTTTGCGGTGCGCTCGTTGTCCCCGGTTAAAAGAATAATCTCCAGTCGCTCCTGGCGCAGCGTGGCGACGGCTTCTCTGGCCTCCGGCTTAACCGTGTCTGCGACTGCGATCAGGCCCGTTAAACGACCCTCGTAGCCCACCAGCATGGCCGTCTTTCCTTCTGATTCCAGCCGCGTCATCGCCGATTCTGCAGCGGTGAAAGCGACCGCTTCGCGCCGAAACAGACGCCGGTTGCCGAGCAGTACCCGATGACCATCGATCGCACCTTGAATGCCGTGGCCAGATATCGCCTCGAAATCCGCTACTTTCGGCAAATCGATCTGCCGGTGCTGCGCGGCGCGCACGATCGCTTCACCGAGCGGATGCTCCGATCCGGCCTCAACCGCCGCCGCCAGTTGTAGGACCTCGGTTTCGGCAAACTCGCCGAATGAGACGATATCGGTCACATTCGGCTCACCGCGCGTGAGCGTGCCCGTTTTGTCAAAGACCACCGTGGTCAGTTGGCGCGCCCGCTCCAACACCTCGCCGCCGCGAATGAGAATCCCGGCTTCGGCCCCCTTGCCCACTCCCACCATGAGTGCAGCCGGGGTGGCGATGCCGAGCGCGCAGGGACAAGCAATGATGAGGACAGCGATGAACGCCAACAAACCCTGCGGGAAATTTCCGGAGAGCCACCACAGGGTGAAAGCCGTGAACGCCGTCAGAACAACGGCCGGGACAAAATAACCGGTCACCTGGTCGGCCAGCCGCTGAATCGGCGCGCTGCTCGCCTGTGCCTCCTCGACCATTTTGATAATCTGAGCGAGAGCGGTCTCGGCGCCCACGCGGGTCGCTCTGAACCGAAACATACCACTGCGGTTGAGTGTCCCGCCGATCACGTGACTCCCAGTTTTTTTCTCAACCGGCATGGATTCGCCGGTGAGCATCGACTCATCGACGCTGGAAGAGCCGTCGAGCACCAGCCCGTCGGTGGGAATTTTTTCGCCGGGACGCACCACGACTTCTTCATCGACCATCACCGAGTCCGCGGGCACTTCCATTTCCTGTCCCCCACGCATCACGCGCGCCTGCGCAGGCTTCAAATCCATGAGCTTGCGCACCGCGGCCGAGGAGCGCTTTTTGATCAGCTCCTCCATATACTTGCCGAGCAGCACGAAGGCGATGATGACCGCGGACACCTCGAAGTAGACATCCCGCTCTTCGACCTTAACCGGCAGCACGTCGGGGAAAAAAATCACCGCGACGCTGTAGAGATAAGCGACGGTTGTGCCGAGCGCGATCAGCGTGTCCATGTTGATGGAGCGGCTCTTGATCGCGTTCCATGTGCCTTTGTAAAAACCCCAACCGCCGATGAATTGCACGGGAGTGACCAAAAGAAATAGCCACATGCCCCAGGTAAACCACGGCAGCTGTGGAATCGGCGCCCAGCTAACGATCGTTGCGCCGGCGGCGAGGGCGATGAACGCGCCGGCCCGCAAAATCGCCAGCGCCAAGACGCCGGTGAGCGCGATCATGACGCGCGTCCTCATCGACTTGAGCTCGCGCTCGGGCGATTCGAAGGTACGCTGGCAACCGATCGAACAGAAATAGTAAAGCCGCCCCGCGCGCTCGCTTTTGAGCGCGCTAGCCTTGTCGACCACCATCCCGCAGATCGGATCTTTGGCCTTACCTTGCTCCCTTTCACCCGAACGCGGCTGTGCCGGATGGCTGAGTTCGACAGGTTCCGGCCTTTTGGCGGCGTTCGCATTGTCCGTGAGGAAATCCGCCGGCTGACGCTGAAACTTTTCCCGGCAGTGGGGCGAGCAAAAGTAGTAAGTCATCGCCCCGTGCCGAACAGTCCCGGCGGACGATTTTTCATCTACGGTCATGCCGCATACCGGATCGATGGCCATAGCCATCCTCCCTGAGCCGCTACTTGTGGCTCATTTCTCGGCAAATTTGTCCGGCGCTTTTTCGAATTGCGCCTTGCAGTGCGCCGCGCAAAAGAAATATTTCTTGCCGTTATGAACTGCCGTGCCCGCAGCCGATTTCTCATCGACATTCATGCCGCATACCGGATCTCTTGCCATCCTAGCTCTCCTTTACCGTAATGACTGCTCGCCTTCGTGTTTACGCATGCTTCGGCCTCAGACCACGAACCTGTTTTCGCGGCTCAGGTTTGTGCGCCGAGAAGCGCGGCAGAAAACGCGGCACCTGTTCCATATATTTGCGGTATCGAGGCTGTCGCTCGATCAGATCGATCTCTTCCAGCCGCGCTTGCACGACAAGCCAGATAAAACCAAGTCCGCATGCCACTGCCACGGTAATCGTCGGCTTGAGCAATATCCCTCCGGCAAACATCAAAAGTCCCCCCGCATAGATCGGATGGCGAACATAAGCGTACAAGCTATGGCGCACTAATCTGTCCCGGATCGACGGCCATCCGGCTGGCAAACCCAAGACGATGTGCCCCCAGATAAATGGGATCAAACCCGCTATCATCAGCAGCCAACCGAGACTGTAAGCAACCCAGCCCTCTGAAAATAAAGCCGGTCCCGGTCGAAGCCAGGCAAGGATAAGGCCCCAAACTGCCAACGGAATGCCAAGGTAATTTCTCAAGAACGATGAGACGATCGCACCGCGCCGCTCGCCCCATCGACGTGAATAGGCTGTGGTAAAAGCACTGGCGCCAACGGCCGCAAATCCAAGCAGCAGAGGAATTATGAATAGATATAGATTTCCGTCGGTGAAATTACGCCAGATGGTTTTCAGCGACGAAAACAAGAGGGCGAGAAACAGGTAATAAATCGACACCGCCCAAGGGCCGCTACTGCGTTGAAGCCGCGGAATGAAACGCGGCACCTCCTCGCTGTAGGCCTTGTAGGCCGGCAAACGTTGCCGCAGATCGATTTCTTCGAGCAACCCTTGGACGATCAGAAAAATCACCGCTAGCGCGCTGGCAAGCAGGACGGTCAATGTCGGGTTAAAGAGCGCGAGACCGACGAATATCAAAATCCCGCCGGAATAAATCGGATGACGAACATAGGCGTAAAACCCGTCGCGCACCAAAGTATCTCGCACGGAAGGCAGGTGGGTACGCCAGCCTAACTGTATGTGGCCCCACAAAACCGGGAGCCAGCCCAACAGCATCAGCAACCCACTCAACAAAACAGTTATTGGGGAAGGCCGGAATAACAGCTCTGCCGGTTCTACCCAGGCGAGATAGAACCCAAATAACCACAGAGGGATGCCGAGCAGGTTCCGCAAAATTGATGTCGCGATCCGGCCGGCAACCTCACCCCACCATCGGGAGTAAGCTGCGGTAAAGGCGCTAGCCCCGGCGAGAACAAACCCAAGTATCAAAGGGATTAGAAAAATATACATACACGCATCCTGCCTTCTTCGCCGAGCGATCGGATCACGATATGCGCCCGATTGTTGCTTGCCTTGGTCCGTTCACATCACGACAAAATGACCGTGTCACCGTTCCTCGGAATCTCGCTGCTCCATTTCAACTTGTCGCGGAGCAGAAATATGCGCGTGGGTAAGAACTACGGCACGAAGACGGCTGATATCCAACGGCAGAGGACCCCAATTGCGCAGCCGGAGATCCTTCAATCCCTGAAATAAACCGCAATCCAACAGAATCTGATTTCCTCTATGAGTGAGGAGAAACTTCGATCCGGTAACCGTCCCGACGGCGCCGAGAAATCGAACTTCGAGATGATCTGTTTTTTTCTCCATTTCCCTGTCCGATGCGCGCTTGGACTCAGCGAGCTGGTACTTTTCCTCTCGCCATCATCTCTAGCCGCAAAATTCGCTCCTCCAGCGGTGGATGCGTGCTGAAGAGCGCCATCAAACCTCCACTCGTCAAGGGACTTACAATAAACATGTGCGCGGTAGCGGGATTGGCCTCCATCGGGTGTTTTTCTACACCCCGCTGAAGCTTCTTGAGCGCGCTGGCCAAACTTAAAGGGTCACCAGAAACAGTTGCGCCGGTTGCATCCGCGCCATATTCGCGACCGCGCGAGATGGCCAATTGGACGAGCATGGCCGCCAGCGGCGCAAGGATAATCATGGCGAGGGCAGCAATCGGATTGGCCCCCTCGCGATCATCGTTGCTTCTGCCACCGAAGATCAGTCCCCACTGCGCAATATTGGCGAGCATCGAAATCGCGCCGGCCATGGTCGCTGCAATGGTTCCGATGAGAATGTCGCGATTTTTGATGTGTGACAGCTCATGAGCCAGCACACCACGGAGTTCGGACTCAGTGAGAATGTCCAAAATACCTTCCGTAACCGCGACCGCAGCGTGATTTTCGTCCCTGCCTGTTGCGAAAGCGTTAGGAGCCGCTTGCGGAATCACATAGACACTGGGCATAGGCATGTGAGCGCGCAGTGTAAGATCCTGCAAAATCCGGTAGAGGTTCGGCGCATCTTTTGGGTCGACCTCCTTCGCCCTGTACATCCGCAAAACAATCTTGTCGCTGAACCAATAACCGGCACCGTTCATAACCGCGGCAAAGACAAAGGCCGTCACCATCCCCCCTTGTCCTCCCAATGCCCCACCGGCTGCTACCAGAAGGACGGTTAGAAGCGCCATTAGAAAAGTTGTTTTAAGGCTATTCATTTTTTCTCCCCGTCATTTACAAATCCCGACGAAACGTCCCTCGTAGCCCCGGCAACATCCTCAATCACAAGCTCCAACCATTTCCCGTCCAAAGACAGCCTAAGAAAAGTCAAAATTCCCGACGATGTCCGCTGCCTTTATTCTCGGCTCCGGTAGCACGAATATTTCACGCACATCAGCCTCTAGTCTTTCGGTAAAACGCCGTATTGCCCGAATGAGCGCGCCGCGTCCGGGGCATGCCCTGAAATCGGGTCCCTCGTTGCGCAGTGATATGCCGAGTCTAAAGAATCCATCAGCTTACGCATTGTCTCGCCGGTAAAAGTTTTTGGGGTCTTCTCCCTATCGAGTGGGTACTTTTTACGTGATTTCAGATCGGCTCAAGCATGCAAGTGAGAATCTTAAGGCGCAAGTATTCTTCATCGTGCAATCCGTAGCTGCGCCTCTGGATCACACGA
>Ga0209172_10001627_pt1 | contig 45855 bp, 33 predicted proteins | sample LarsenN4metaG_FD_184113 | JGI IMG/M metagenome (GOLD analysis project Ga0209172, IMG submission 184113) | Hot spring sediment bacterial and archeal communities from British Columbia, Canada, to study Microbial Dark Matter (Phase II) - Larsen... ... | reverse complement strand
GGTCTTCACGACGAAGGTCGTGCTGATCGACCTCACCTACATCTGGATCCGGTGGACGCTCCCGCGCTTCCTCTACGACCAGATCATGTCGCTCGGCTGGAAGCGGCTGCTCCCGGTGGCGCTCGCGTGCGTCGCCTGCTCCCCGGGCGGCGACGAGGAGAGCGCGGTGCAGCGGGGTGACCAGGCCTTCGCGCGCGACACGCTGGCCCGAACATTGTGGGGCGAGGCGCGGGGCGAAGGGCGCGCGGGCATGATGGCGGTGGCCAGCGTGATTCTGAACCGCGCCGCCAAACCCGGCTCAGTCATGATGTGGCGCACAGCAGCAGCCATGGCTTCCGGATCATTAGGCGGTACGAGGAGAGCATCCTGCTCATGCGTCAATAGATATGGAAGGCCGCCCACGTTCGTGCTCACCACACACAGCCCGCAGGCCATGGCCTCAAGGACGCTAATCGGGGTGTTGTCCACCTTAGTTGTATTCAGAAAGATATCACCGGTGTTCAACCAGATGGGGACTTCTGCCTTGGGTACGCCTCCGGTTAGGGCTAACCGGTCAATAACATTTAAAGACATGGCGGCCTGTTGTGTTCTTTGCAGGCTTCCATCGCCCTTGTCTGGACCTACCATCGTTAAACGGATATCCAAAAATGTGGCAGCGAGTAATGCTAAAACTTGTGGGGCAAGCGGAGGGTTGTAGATCTCATGGAAGGCGCGTACCCAAATCAAGCGAGGCTGCGGCTTGCTCCGCAGTCTAAAGCTGTATTTTTTTAAATCCAGAGCATTGGGAAGAAGGCGCAAATCTGCACGGTAAGATTTCATTTTGTCAAGCAAGTAGGGAGAAGGCGTTGTAACAACAGCGGCAGAACGCAACAAGCGCCGAACCCGCCTCGGCCAGCGATCGGCAAACTCCGGAAGTTTGCCGCCGTGAAGTGTAAGTATAAACGGCTTATTTATAAACTTTAGTAAACCGCATACTGTTTCCGCCCAGCCAAACGCCGGCCCGCTGTAAACATTTACCTGGGCGACGCAATAAGACTTTCTTGTTCGCCATACAATGGCTATCATATCAAGCAGGCGAACGATTCTGCTCAGTTTGGTAGAAGCAGTAATTACCCGCCAGCCGTCTGCTGTCAACTGCTCGGCAAGTTCCTCACAGACTGCCAGGTTGCCTCGCATGGAGGACAGAAAATTGCCCACTATCATGACGCCAGCCTTTATATCGGTGTGCAATTTTCGGAGATCTGTTTGACTTTCTTTATGGACACAGGCTAAATTTTCCATAGCGCTGGGTGTTGTAATTTCCAGTTGGTTTCATCATGGATTCGACTTTAGATCGAGCGCCGGGCTTTTTATATAATAAATAAAAGAAGTTCCTTCCAGATTTATTTGCTGAAACCCCATTTTTTTGTAAAATGTCCGGGCGCGGTGATTCTCTTTTTCCACCCCTAATCGTATTGCTTCGATATTCCGATTTTGCATTTCAGTTATAAACTGGCGCATTAACGCTTCGGCAATTCCTTTTCCTAGATAATTTTTATCGACAGCAATATAATCAATTCCACCGGTAGAATAGCTATAGAAATTGCTTTTATTTGAAAAGAAATAATGTCGTATCAGAGTTGTCCCCCTTCGCATCAATAAAAGAGGATGAGCAAAAAGATTGCGTATCGCAGCAAGAATAAAATGCGGCCAACGATGTTTGATAACGTTACGCATGTTTTGCCGGGCATTAACGCCCCCGGTAATATATCCGACGACTTTCCCGTTTTGAATATACACAAATGAACAGCTCAACTTGGAGTTGCAAAGACCAATAAAGTAATTTCGCAAAAAAGTCTCTCCCATAGTGGTTGAAAAATTATGAGAAAAGCAGCTTCCATGAAGCTGGGCAACTTGCGGAACGTGTTCACGGGCAAGATGGGCGACCATGGCGCAAAACCAAATTTTATATTCTGACTCGTTTCATCGAACATCAGCAGATTTCACGACGAGATTCGAGATACCCCAGCCCTCATCCGGTGGTGTAGGAATGCCTACCACCTCATAATTTCCTCCTAAACCATGAAGAGAGCCATTAAGAAAAAAACGCACCTCGTTATCCTCCGGGGTCAATTCAAAGATTGACTTTTCATAGGAATAAATTCGCAAGGAACTCGTTACTCCCATTAAATCGAGCAAAGTTGCAAAATTGTTCAGATGAGACACCCTAATTCCATCGGGTATACCGGATATTAGCACCTGTTTGGCATAGTGTTGGCCGGCCACAAAAAACTCAGGAACATCGGCTATCACCTTGTCAGGCTTGGCATGGGTGTAGATTTGTCCGTGTTCTGACAAAGTCTGGCCATGATCCGAGGTATAAAGAATAATGTAATTTTGATTTCTCGTATTGGAAACCAATATCTGAAAGAATTCATCAACCACAAAACGAAGGCCGTTGTCGTAGGTGTTAACCAATTTCTCACGCCCGGCGGGAATCGGATCAATTGGCTCGTGTGTTTCCATGATTGGCTGCCAAATTTGATAATCCGAATCATCCGGATAGCGCGTGCGATAGGGGAAATGAAGCCCTTTTTTATTGACGACGATAAAATAGCCGCCAGCATCGTTCAGCAGATCGCCGAGGAATCGGGCGACAGCCAAATCTTTTTCAGCTTCGATATTTCGCTGCTTAAAATCAGAAACCGTCATCCACAGGTCCACTGACCGTATTGAATCCTGTCGCGCTTTCTGTGTACGTGCCGTCAAATAACTTCCATTAACGTCGATGAAAATCGTTTTGTAGCCCATCTTCTTGGCATAATCAAAAGGCAAGGGGTTTTTAGCCGTGCGGAAATCCTTATCAGGAAATTTGTTGTGTCCGCTCAGCAGGTAGGCATTGGCAATATATGAATAACTGCTGGCTGCTGCACAAATGCCAAGATTCCGCAAACGTCCTGCTTTTTCAAGGGATTGAAGAAAAGGAGTCGTCGGCCGAGGATATTCATTTAGGCTCAAATGGCTGCCGCGTATGGATTCATCGATAATGTAAATAATACTGTCCGTAGGCTTCTCGGTCACCGGCACATTCGGCAGCTCGTCGCGTGGACCATGATATTCCAAAATGTCTCGAAATTGGCAATAGAGAGCCGAGCGAATAAATGAGGTCAGCGGATTCAGGTGAAAATATCGCTCGTTTACTTTTACAAAAAAAGCATAATTAGAAGCAACAAGGAAAAGTGCAACACTCAAAGTGACTCCGAGCTTCTTCAGCAAATGCGATTCGTATGTGACGACAAGAAGGATGGATGAAAAAATAAAATAGGGTATTGCCCACAAGACCGCCATTGGGTTGAAAAAACTCACGATCGCGCCTCGAACGTGATCCATGCCGACGGTTAGCGCCATAAATAAATCCGTGCTGCTCATATAGCGACTCAGAGCAAGAAAATAAGATATTTGAACGAGCGCGATTAGAAAAATAATAAGCATGGCCAGCAGGCGAACGATCTTCGGAAATTGTGCAACCAGATAAAAGATCGCTACGGATTGCGCGAATACCAAAACCAATGCCCCCAAGAATTTCACATAACCAACCTGCGGCAGCAGCTCGAGCAAAGAGCGATAGTCATCAAATCTTATAATCGGATCGATCAAAGCCACAAGCGTCGCTGCAAGCAAGGCAACAACGACGTCGGCGTGACGCGTCCGTCGAAACATTTGCAAAGGCCGGATAATGTTGAGCCAAACTTCCATTGCCTTATTCAACCTCTTGAAGTTTTGGAACATCTGCTGCTATAGTTGGTTGAGACTGTCGCCAGATTCTTTTGAGCGCAACGACTAAAGCAATGCAAACGTAGAATATCACCGTATGGCGTTGGTCACCGGTCAAACCGAAAATAACGGCAACAACAAGGCTGGTTTTGAGCGTCTCAGAGAGTCCTGCCAATCTGGTGTCTGAAAAGACCAAAGCGTTACGCTGGAGCTGGCGCAAATCATAAAAGGTTACGAAAAGCAGGCTAACAAAAATGAATAAATTAATCAGCCCGGTTTCAGCGGCTATGCCTAAAAACGTATTATGAGGTCCGGCCGGGCCACTGTATGGCTGATAACGAGTTAATTCGTTCACAAATTGGCCATAACCTACGCCAGTCAAGGGATGCGCGTGGATCATTTTCAGGGCGCCTTGCCAGATTAACGCCCGGCCTTGACCGGTGGGATCGACCGTTGCCGTGCCGAGCACTCTCTCCCAAAAAGCGCCCGGAACCAAAATAGCAATCATCAAAAACAAGACAACAACACCCATAAAGTATTTGAGATTCAGTCTTCTTCGCAAAATCAGCAAAAAAGCAATAATCAAACAGATAAATCCTCCACGTGAGAATGTCAAGAAAATAGTTAAAACGGCAAGCGGTATGCCCACAATACAGAGTCGCTTCACTAAAATCGATCTTTCCTCGTTATCCACAAAGTAAAAGAAAAAAGGCAAAATGGTTACGAGTGTGAAGGCGACGCCATTTGGACCCAGGCCGGCTGTGGCAGCCCGCGTGTAAAGATCAGCCTCGCTTTCGTAAGCATACGACGCACCGGACATGATGCCGGTGAAAAAAGACTGAACAATCGTGAGTAATGAAATCGCCAGACCGGTAAAGCCAAGAATGAGCAGAACTTTCCTCAAATCCGTCATGCTTCTGACCGTATTGATCGTTGCAAAAAAAGAGACGGAAATCAGCAGCAAAGGCTCAAAGAAAAAAACTATGGGCCGATCGCGTGGCGCTGGATCTGTCATAAATAATGTGCTCCAACAGAAAGCGATGAAAACAAACAGGATCAAAGATTGAGGTCCGGTAAAATAAACCGGCTGTCGATTGGCCAATAAAAAGAACAGAAGGCCGGCCAGCATGATAATCCCAACGCCGATGGACGGTCGAAACACTCTTAATTGAGGGATATATTCGTTTGCACGAGTAATGACCAGAAATAGAAAACAGATCAGGCCGGCAATAGGCCGGCGTATGACCAGATATAAAAACAGGCATACCAGGCTGCCAACGCTCAGCAAGAGCTCGATATCAGTTATGAAATTGTCAGTAAATCCTAATCCCATAAAGTTAATGAAACCTCAGGAAATCAGACGGTCATAGATCTCAGTAGTAAGCGATACCATCTTTTCCATGGAAAAATGCTCAAGAATTCGGTCCCGTCCGTTTTGGCCCATTTCTCGAGCGCGCTCGGCTCGATTAAGCAACCATAATACCTTTTCGGCAAAGGCATTCACATCACCGGAGGGAATGAGAAAGCCGGTCTCACCATCGACGACGAGTTCCGAGCATCCGCCGACGTCTGTGGTGACGACAGGCTTGCCGCAGGCCATATACTCCATGACCGCATTCGGCAACCCTTCTTTGGTTGAAGTAAGGACGCCGATATCAAAAAGCGAGATAATTTGAAGAACTTCATCGTGCCGGCGCAAACCCGTGAAAACAAAATGCTCCCAAAGGTCGAGTTTACGCGCCGCGTCCTCCAATGCCAAACGCTGTTGGTTGCCTCCGCCGACGAGAACGAAACGGACCTTGGGATTTGATTTAACGATCAGCGCTGCAGCACGCAACAAAAAGCCATGATTTTTAGCAATCTGCCATAAATTGCCTACCGAACCGATTATTTGTTCATCGTCATTTATGCCAAATTCTCTTTTTAGCCGTCTTTTTATATCGGTCGACGAACCACGATGTAAGCCGTTAAGCTGTATGCCATTGGGGACAACGGATATCTTTTGAGCTGGAATCTTGAATTTACGCGCAATAATTTTTCCGCCACGATGCGAGTTAACGATCATTTTATCGACGAAACGATAAATAAATTTTCCAAGCCCTGCGATCACTTTTTCGCTAATCTCACCTGAAGAACGCTCGGAACAAATCACAATTTTTCCAGGCGCCAGGGCACTGGCCAACACATTGTACATATTCGCATCATGAGTAAAGCTGTGAGTTATATCGATCTTTTCTTTTCGTAGCATGCGCGCCAACTGCAGGACTCTTCGCAGATCAAACTTGCCATGGCGCACCAAAACAAAGACGGTAATTCCAGCGTCTTCGGCATCCTTGACCAGCTCACCTCCCATAGCTGTACAACAAATTAATGGCTCAAAACGGTCGCGGTCGATTCTTTTCGCCAATTCAAGCAGTTGCCGTTCCGCTCCGCCGATTTTGAGCTGACCGATCATGTAAAGAATTTTTTTGCGCTTCATTTTTGTTTCGATTTTTCAAAAGGATGAGTGCATATTTGATTTGAAGATACCAGGATACGAAAGCTGACACCAATCTTTTCAAAAATCTATTGGAGTTGGCCAGTTTGGCGATGATTAATGCCTTTAGAGGTTTATAAGATAGGCTAATCTCTTTATTCATCAGCTCCGAGGCGATGGTCATGGTTTCTTTATCATTTCCCAAGATACATTTAACGCATAAATAACTGGATATCGTTTTCTTGACAAAGGCTTCCCATCTTTTCCTAATTCGCTCCTTCACCGCCTCGGTCAATCCTCCATCCTGGAGCCATTGCTCCAATATTTTCTTATGGCTGAATACAACCTCCCTTAGATCCCGATTGACAGACTGAGAATTGGTATGACATAAGAATAATGCGTGTGGCTTCTTTGATATGTAAAGGATATGCTTTCTTGCAATCCTCATTATGAAATCTTGGTCTGCAGAGCCATTGACAGAAGGGTTCAATAGTCCCACACTGTTTATCACTTCTTTTCTAAATAAGACACTTTCCCAAGTTGGCAACCCTTTCTCCCATATATTTAAAAGTCCTTCGGGAGGGAAAATTAGCCCAGGCGGCCAGCCGTCAAGTGTTGCTCTAATTTTTTGCCCTTTCTCGTTTACCAGAATTGTTTGGCCGGCAAAAAAAACCGCTTCCGGGTAGCGGTTTAATGTATTGATTGCATCTTCAAAAAAATGCGGAAGTAAAGTGTTGTCATCTGCCAGAAAAGAGAAAAAAGGCGTTGTTACTTGTTTCAAGCCATAATTGAAATTAGGAATTGCGCCGATATTCTGAGGATGACAATGATATTTAACCCGGGGGTCCTCTTTTGCGATTTCAGTGGCAACTGTCACCGTCTCATCCCCAGAAGCATTATCATAAATGCAAACTTGAAAATGGGAATAAGTCTGGTTCAATACGCTACGAACCGCCTGCTGCAACAGTTTGGGACGGCGGTAAGTCGGGATGATTGTCGTAATCAAAGGCGTTGGGAAGATGGCGTTCGTGTTTTTTTCACTCAAGGTGCAAAAACCCTATACTTGATGCAACCTCTTATTCTTCCTATTCGCTTACCAAGCATGGCAATAATAGGAGCAAAGTCCTCTCTACTTCGAATTCGCAAAAGGCGTCTGAGTAAACTATACATCCAATAAATCACAGCCAACATAATGTCTCTTGGTGAAAGCTTGGGCATTCCCAACAGACGATGCTTTTTATATATATACACGTTATACTCACCCCAAAGCCGTGACTGTCGATACATACCAATTAGGGTGTCGCGACAGCGGTAATGAACTACGGCGTCCCGTACGAAATACAACTCTGTGCCTGCGAACTGTATCCTCCAGCAATAGTCAGGATCTTGAAGCACGATCATGTTTTCATCAAAGCCACCGACGGCTTCGTGTATTGAACGTTTGGCACCAAGGCCGCTCGCACTGGCATGCGGCAAGTACGGGGGATAGGAATATGTTTGAAGCCCATCTTGCTGGACTACGCCACGATTTTTTGTTTTCCAAGATTGGTTCAACTTTTTATGTTCGAGACGAGAGGCAACGAAATCATGCTTGGAAAGCGCCTCGCCAATGGCGGCTAACCATCCAGGGGCAACTTCGTCATCGGCGTCGCAGAATACCAGCAGCTCGCCTTTTGCAGCCCGAGCACCAACATTCGAGGCATGGGCCGGACCTCGTTTAGCAGAAGCATCAACAAGGCGCAAATTCGGTAGCCGTTGTTTATAGCGCTCAACAATATTCACCGATTCGTCGGTCGATCCATTGTCGGCGACAATGACTTCCCACGGCTCGGACCACTGCTGGTTAGCCAAGGCTTCCAGTTGAATGCCTATGGTTTTGGCGGCATTATAGCAGGGGATGATCACACTTAGCTTTATGGAATTTCTTTTGTTATTCAACATTTGTATCGCTCGACTGCTTTGAGAAAGTTTTGATAAAGAAGTTCCAGCTTCGATCCTACCATCTACTTCGACGCTTCTCGCTATCCTACCACGCCCGACAATCAAGCCGAGGCTAATCCACTGCCAGACAAAAAAACTATTGTCGCCTTTGCCATCACAGTACTCTTTCCACGCCATACGCACGGCTCCCACATTGAGCCACTCGCCGCCATAAGCTTCCAGAGCTTTTTGGATTTGCTCATCGGCCCACTCTTGAAGCGGCCCGCGCAACCACTCACGCTGAGGGGTATGCAGCGGACGTTTAGGGGCAAGCAACACATCGTTCGGAAGCAACTCCTGGATTAACTGCCGCAACAGCCACTTGTGTGTGCCATTCATAATTTTCCGTTCCTGCGGCTGGCGTAAAGCGAGTTCAAATAAACGGTGGTCTAAAAACGGTTCACGCAATTCGGTTGACGCCTGCATCGAAATCCGGTCATGGAATCTTAATGCCCGAGGAATCTTTGTATGCCGGATGTCGCGATACTGCAGGTTACGCAGCGGGTCCAAGAAGGGTCTGGGCTCGTGAAACGGCTTGGCAAGAGTGCGAAACTCTGGCATCAAATGCTGCGGCCGAACCGCACTTTCTTTCGTTCCCTGCACCACACCGGCTCTTGTTCCATTTATGGCACAGGCGTAGTAGTCATACCCGGCCCACTGCTCATCCATTCCCTGACCATCTAACAGCACAATAACTCCCTCTGCGCGCGCGTGTTCAAACACTCGGGCGTAGGCCAAGGTTGGGATACCCGCGAAGGGTTCATCTTGATACCACTGCACCGATTCAGCCAATTGAGGAACTTCACTTGGCGTCAACCGACACACTACTAATGGATGCTTGGTGTGGGCTAACATCTGCTGCACCCAGGGCAACTCATCGTACTGGGGATCGCCCGTGACAAAAGTAAAGGCCTTCACTTCGCTATCCGAGCCTTGTACTGTCTGCACCAGCCGCAAGAGGGTGGATGAGTCCAGTCCGCCACTTAAGTTAATGCCAACTGGTACATCTGAACGAAAACGAAGGCGCACGCTATCAGTTAGCAAATTAAAATACTCTTCCTGCACAGTCTTCAGTGGCCTTAGGTCAAATTCCTGTCCAACACGCTCCGCCAGATTGTACCAGCACCAAGTTCGGAATCGATGTTCACGCCAAGTCAGCGCATGACCTGGCGGCAGTGGGCGTATCTCCTTCCAAAAGGTGTGTTCAGTGTGGTCGTAGAGGCCTAGGGCTAGATAGGTAGCCCAAGCTGAAGGATCAGGGCAAGATAGAACGCCAGCCGCCAGCAGAGCCTTAATCTCGCTGGCAAGCAGTAAAGAACCATCCTGTTGTGTGTGATAATAGAGCGGCTTGACGCCAAAGCGGTCGCGAGCAGCAAAAAGGGTTCTGGTTTGCTCGTTCCAGATCGCAAAAGCAAAAATACCGATGAATCTATCCAAACAAGCTTCACCCCACTTTTGATAAGCCGCAAGCACGACCTCTGTATCAGTACGGGTTCGGAACGCAAAATCAGCGCTCAACTCCTGGCGAAGTTCCAGGTAATTATAAATCTCTCCGTTAAAAACGATCCGGTAACGCCCTGCCATGTCAGACATAGGCTGTCGCCCGGAATCAGAAAGGTCTATGATGCTCAGGCGATTATGGCCCAAACCCGCTATCCCGGTCGCATCCACATAAATTCCCTCTGCATCTGGGCCACGATGCTGTTGCATAGCGACCATCGCTTCGAGTTGCGCTCGCTTCCATGTTGAGCCGAAAACTCCAGCGATTCCACACATATCAGTTCAACCTGTAAGGCTCTGCCCAAAGGGCAAAATTAATATCGTTAGGCGGCGTTTCGTGCCAATTTGAGTCTATCTCTCCTGTATGTTGTACTGTATACCAATGATGTCCATTGTAACGGAGACGATAATTCCAACTTTCGATCAATTTGATTATCTTTTCGGGATTGACGTGAAGCACGTGACGCATCAGGCGAACGTGAAATTCCATCAAAATAACAGGCCTTATTTCCTTGCAAATTTTTTCCATGCCTTGAATGGCAAAATACTCAAATCCTTCAATATCCATCTTGACAAGCGTGGGCGCAATTCCGGCCTTTACATAATAACTGTCCAGTGAGATTGTATCTTTTTGAGTTTTATCGCCAACTTTACGGTTCTCGATCGTCAAATAAGATTTGCAGTAACAGCAATTGTTGTGTCGCAATACCCACGAATTAAACGGGTTTGGCTCAAAGCTGACGATTTGTCCGGATTTGGCAGGTTTCATAATTTGAAAAGCCAATATTGAATAAAGGCCGTAATGCGCGCCTACGTCAAACAACGTGGTATCCGGGCGAATGGCGTCTCTAAATCTCGTGGCAAAGGCATGTTCATATCTTCCCTCTTTATCAACTCCCGTTAAATTCCCCTGATGCGCGTCGTTATTGTATATTTCGACTACTCTTTTAGGAGCGGAAAGTGTTACACGAGTATCAGCTATTGGAACGATGTGTTTAGCCAATTTTGCGTCATATCTGTGCCAATAATTCCTCAACAGCGGGGAAGATAATATCCTTTTGCCAATTTTACGTATCAGTTTCATTGTTAATCATTCACCCGTAGATAGAGAAGAAAACAGTTGATAGTTGATGCTGTTATCATTTTTATTAAAGCAATCATTGACGTCATAACGGGGAATTTCCCACCGGCTTTGTAAGTCCTTGGGCGTGATGGCTCTTCGCCCCATGCCAAAGCCAGCCCAAATTCCTAACTCCTTCAAGACACGTTTCGTTGTCACGTCAAAAAACCCATAGGGATAGGCTACCGTCAGTTGAGATTTCCCAACTACAGGAATTAAGAACTCCATAGCGGCTTCAATGTTTTGTTTCTGCTCTTTATAGTCCAACCTGGGAAGAACCCTGTGATCGTAGCCATGGATTCCTATTTCACAGCCTTCATCAGCCAATCTTTTTAGATCGTCCACACTCAAGTAAATTTCTTTTGCCGTTTCTTTTTCACTGTCCTTTCCAAATACTATGGAAAAGATGAAGTCCAGCACCGGCACTAGCTTGTCGTAAGGAATCAGGTAATTCAAATCCAGCTTGAATTGACGTATTTCTTCCGTATCATATCTGTAAAACTGATACCCGTTTGCATAGTCCACAGATTGTCTTTCAACTCCTAATGGATTCTGTTTATCCAATTCCGCATAAAATGTTTTGCGAAAATCTTTCAGTCCAAGGCGCGACATCAGGAATTGTATTTTCTGCACCGTTAAAATTCGGCCTTCGATATAGGGTTGTGCACAGACAAAAAATGTTGCGGGAATGCCGAAACGCTTCAAAACCGGCGCGGCAAATCGAATCACGTCCTTGAGTCCATCATCAAAGGTAATGAGAATGTTAGACTCGGGGAGGTTGAGGCTCGGGTCGACTAAATCTTTGCAGCGGCAGAAGGTGAAGTTTTCGCGGAGCGCAGATAGCTGCTCGGCAAACCTTTTTGGTGATTCTGCTGCTTCCACCTTAAACGGAAATCCATCTGATGAGGGGCGAAGGAAATGATAGTTAATGGCGATGCCATACCGTTCACCGATGTCTATGGGTGTCGGCTCAAAATCGAAGTCGATATTTGAAGCAGTCCGTTGCCTGCTCGCTGTCATCGAAAGGCCGTATTTTGCGGCCTCCTGCGGATTCATAATCGGCCATTTTCCTGGCAAAGTGAAAAGCAAGCTGTCACAGGCCGTGTCGTATATGCAATTTATTTTTTTCCCAACCGGCGTTACGGCTAAAACCTTGCTGGCAAGTTTTCGTTGATATTCGTGGGAGGAAATCAAAACTTCATCAACATCATCCCAGGAAACTTGCGCCAAGTTTAGCTCCCTATAAACACCGTTGAAATCTCCCCTCTCACCCATTTCCTCATCATAGGGCACAAATCCGACGACGTTAATCGAAGGAAACTCCGGTATATAAAGGAAAAGGCATTTAGTGTGGGCTCTCGTGCCAACTATTAGGATGTTCTTTTTCTTTTCCCACCAACGAACCATGGCCTTTTCCAGTTCGTATTTCGCGCGATAGTCTTTGTGCCATTCGGCTATTCGGTTCTCCTCCTCGAGGTAGGTCTTCATTTCGTGCACATTGTAGTTGTGCAAGTACTTTTTAGTAAGGTTGTGGTAATGGGACTCCATCGCCGCCTTTCTATCGGCTTCCATTTTTTGAACCAATTCAGGCTTGCGATATGAACGGCATTCAATAGCTTGGCCCTCAATAACCAAATAGTCAATAGAGGTGCTCAATGCACAGATGAGGGCATCCAAAGGAGTTTCCACGATAGGCTCTCGGTTCACATTAAAAGAAGTATTCAAGAGCACCGGTATGCCTGTCATATCGTAAAAAGCCTTTACCAAAGCATAGAAATTGCCATGATCTTGTTTGGTCACGGTCTGAATTCGTGCTGTGCCGTCTATGTGGGTGACCGCAGGGATCAACTTTCTTTTGTCCTCCTGAACTTCAGCAACGATAAGCATAAAAGGGCTGTCGATATCGATATCAAAGTATTCGGAAACATGCTCGCGCAGAACCACCGGCGCGTAGGGTCTGTAAGGCTCTCGGAATTTAACCGAGCTGTTCAGTTTATCTTTCATTTTGGGGTCTCTGGGATCGGCAAGAATCGAACGATGCCCAAGCGCACGGGGGCCGAATTCGCTGCCGCCTTCGAAGACAGCAACGATTTTTCCATCCGCAAGCCAGCGCGCAATTTCTTCATTTGTTACAGGACGATGGTTGATTTCATGCTTTTGCAGGAGGCTTTCAATTTCTTTTTTAGCATAAACCGCACCGCAATAGGCATTGGGCATGGCAACAAAACAACGCCGGAACGAATGCGAGGGTGCAAGCATTTGGTAATAGGCCCAGAGCGCCAACCCAAAGGAAATGCCTGTATCGGAGCAGGCCGGTTGTATCCAAATTTCATCAATGGGGGTTTCACGCAGAATTCGGTAATTGGCTCTGCCATTTAAACCAACCCCTCCTGCAATACACAGCCGTTTGGTGCCGGTTTTTTTGTGAATATAGTGAGAAAAATATATCAGTTGCTCTTCACATTCCTGTTGAATTTCATAAGCCGCTTTGGCAAATGGATACTCCAAGACTTTTTGCCGATCTTCGCAATGGGGCACATCTTTGGCGACAAGACGGGAAATGGGATAACGACTGTAGAAACCGCTATAATCTGCCGTCATTCCTTCGTTCGCGACCTTAAAGTCCAGAACTTTCCCTTTCTGTTCAGCGCCATACGGCGCCAGACCCATGACTTTGCCATACCCTTTTTCAGGACCATACGGCAGCACTGAGCTCGTCACAAAAGAGTAGAGGCGGCCAATTCCCCAATCGAATCCTCTTTCTACCCAGGTAATCCGATTGCCATCGAAATGGTATGCGGTTTGGGTGTTTAACTCCGATCCCATGCCATCCACGACCACTACGCCGCTCTCAACGAAATTCGACGGATAATAACATGAAGCCGCATGGGCGTCGTGGTGATCGATAATCATTATCCTTTCTCGCGAATACCGCAACATGAGCTTGAGATAATCGTGCTCGAGTTTTCGATATGCCGGTCCGCTATTGTGCCATCTTGGAATACGGGCATAGTCAGTGGCAATGTAGTGCACCTGTTCCAAGTCTTCAAGGCCAAAATGTCTCAGACAATAGTCGATTCCTCTCAGAGGAAACATATACGTATGTTTGATGCGGGTGAGCCGATCTTCTCCGATGCACACATAATCGATTTGTCCGCCGTATTTGGGAATGCGAATCAATGAGGCGCTGGCCTCGTAGTTGGCAAAATTGGGAACGCCAAGAATGTAAATATACTCGGACACACGATCTCCTTCAATTGTATCTTAGTTGCTTTTTTGATTATCGTTACGCGCCAGCAAGCTTTTCCATTTATTTGTTCTTTGCTCGATCGCGATTGGGCTAAGATGATCATTCTCGTGTACGCGAAGAATTCTCACGGCCGCATTTCGCCGGAGCTTCTGATGCCTGATTCTTCGATATTCGTATAAAGCCCACTTAGGAAGGCGAAATCTTCCTGTCTTCGTCACGGTTTTTCGATTGGGCAAAGAAGGAGGCTGAATTTCACCCTGGCATATTTTGGCCAGAAATTCCGCCAGGTTCCAAATTGCATCACCACGTGGCTGCATCGTCGTTCGTGCCCAGCTCGCAAGTTGGTCGTTATCTGAATTCACAAAGCCATTCAGGCAGGCCTTCGTACATTCGCCCTGCGTTTTGATGTGGGCAATATAATCGTGCCAGTCGGAATGAAGAAATTTAGGGATTGGATAAGGCTCGAACAAATAGGCCCTCTTGCCGGCGAGGGCGGCCTCAATCAGGCTTGTGCTGTAAGATGAGATGACAACGTCGCTGGCCATTATCCATTCGCGGATACTCTCTTCTTTGATGAAATGCATGCGATCCGGAATCACCCCAATAAACTGCTGGACAGCAACCTTGAAATCATTCAGGGGTGTGGCCGGTCTGGGGCGGATGATCAGCTCCACACTGTTATGAGTCATCATCTCAACACACCATTTCATGATTTCTTCCAGCGATGCGCGCGCGAACCGGATCATGGTGTCGGCTTCGTCGCGGCTCGTGCCTCGTTGCAGCCAATCTGTTTGCACTTGCTTGTCGGATAAAAATGCCCATCCGAAATTTTCCGGGAAGAATATCCACCTTTTATTCATATCCAGATGATACTGGCTTGCCAGGTCGAGACGCTGCATAAAATACTGTCGATAGGGTTCCTCGTATAGCATATAAGCCGGATGGCCGTTAATAAAAATGTTTTGTCCGGGGATGCCTTGATCCAGCAAATCGTTGGCGAAAAAATCACTCCAGGCATGGTGAATGACATGTTTGCGAGAAAACTCATCACTTGGCATTTTGTGATTGCGTGTTGCCGGGCAAAGGAGCTGCTCCCAAGCCAGATTGAAAAACACGGATTTGCGCCATTCCAGTAGAGTTGGTTGGTAGTCTCCCGCAGAGTAACAATGCGTTAAAGCGACAACACGCGGACGAAACTGACTGAACGCGCGCGGGAGCCCACTCGGCCAGTGCACCAGCTCTATCCGTATCCCATAGTGCTGTTCCGCAATGCACTTGACGGCACAAGCGACGTCCAATTCGCGGGCAACGTGTTCGTATAAATAAATGACGTCAATCTTTTCCATGCGAGTGCGCTCCTTCGCAATGATTTGTCAGGAAGCGGCGAAGTTTCTGTGCCATAAACACTTCAGTTCGACGCATGGCTTCTACGGTGGCGCCGCCCAAATGCGGGGTGATCAGCAAATTATCGTGTTCTCGCGCATACTGCAATAAGGGGCTTCGCGCCCGGTCTTCTGCCGGCTGTTCCACTGCTAACACATCCACTGCCGCGCCAGCGACATGGCCTTGTTCCAACAAGTTTATCAGCGCTATCTCATCTATAATCGCCCCTCGGGAAGTGTTGACGATCCATGCTCTTCGCGGCAAAAGATGCAGACGTTCTTCATTCAGAACTCCCGGCGTTTTCTCATTTAATGGCAAATTGACGCTTAAAATCTCGCTCCACCGCAGAATCTCCTCAACGGCCTCAAATCGGCGAATGCCATTCATCCATTCCTTACGATAAGGATCATAAGCGCCAACTTTCATCCCGAAGGCTATTCCATAGCGAGCGACTTGTTCGCCGATGCGTCCCAAGCCCAAAATTCCCAGGCGTTTTCCCTTGAGATCATGCCCACGAAAGCGGTCGCGATCCCAGCCGCCTTCTCGCACGTCATCAAAAGCCCAAGCTACCCGGCGGATTAAAGCCAGAAGCAGGGCCCATGTGTGTTCCGCGGTTGCCGGCACCGAGCGCAAAAATTCTTGTTCTCCTTGCAGGCTAAGAACGGTAATGTTTTGCTCTCGTGCAGCCTCAAGGTCAATATGGTCCAGGCCGGTTGTAGCACTTGCCACAACGTTCAGCCGATCAGATGACGCGAGTATTTCTCGCCGCACCCGTAAACCAAGACGGACGATCAGGACATCGAACCCTCGCACCTTTGCCGCCAACCCTTCTTGAGAAACAGACTCCTCCACCAGCTCACCAATGTTTTGGAGAATTTGGCGCGCCTTCTCACTATAACCCTCTGGTTCCGCATTCAAAATGCGTATTTTTACAGACGCCTTTGCTTCCATAATTGGACGATCAGATCTGCAATCACGAGGTCTCGCTCGTCGTCAATGTTCAACAAGAATTTGCTTGGAATCACATAGGCTTTTTTGCGTTTGCCTATGACCGTTTTCTGTTCGACTAAAACTGACCGGCGAGTGGCATACAGGGCACCGTTGCGGTAATAGATGGCTGGGAGCTCCTGTCGCTGCGCGGTCTCCCATTCTGGCCAAAGAGATTCCATCCAGCCTTCCTCGTCAAGGCGATACATCCGCGCCGGGTGCACATCCTCCATGGGGGACACGCTAATAATGCTGTCCACCGTTGGATCCTTTTCAAGCATCATAATAACGGCATCGATGTTTTCTCCTGTCCGGATGGGGGAGGTTGGTTGAAGCAATACAATTGCATCATAGCGCACTCCGGCTTCATGCTCGGCATGCGCCAAGGCATGAAGGAGCACCGGCGTCATCGGTGTATCATCCTGTGCTAACTCCGGTGGGCGACGCAATAAAGGTGACCCATAGACGCTGGCGACCTCGGCGATCTCTTCGTCATCCGTGGTGGTCAGGAAGTTCGTGAGCATCCGACTCTCTCGAGCCACACGGATAGCATACGCAATAAGCGGTTCACCGGCTATCAATCGCACATTCTTGCGCCGCAGTCCCTTAGAGCCGCCGCGCGCCGGAATAATGCCAAGCGTTCTCATTTGACTTTCGCAACCTAATAAGCCAGCCGTTTCTCAATATTCAACGGTGCATGAGCTAAAAGGTCCGCGATCCGTTGCCCCGCCTTCCCATCACCATAAATGGGATTAGAAAGATAACGCCCATTCGCCAGATGGTGGCAAATAGCGTCCTTAATAGCACTCCGATCATGATCCACATCAATCACGTTATTCACACGTTCGCGGCCCATCTGTCGTATGCCAATATTCACCGCCGGCACGCCCAGAAAGGCACATTCGCGAATAGCCACACTGGAATTGCCGACGATGCACTTGCTGTTGTTGACAAGACAGAGGAAATCCTCAGGCCACATATTCTTGAAGAAATGGATATTGGGCGCACCTTCCAACTCTCGGAAGGTGCGGATTCCCTTGGAAGTGCCGTCCGAACCAGCATCCACATTCGGCCAGAACCACAAAGCGGGCACACCCAAGTCACGCATGGCGTAGAGCGTCTCCATAACTTGGTTTTTAGCTTCGGCATATTCGGTGGTCACCGGATGCTGAATAACCATCAAGTAACCATTGGCAAGGTCGACGATCGGACCCACGCCACCGTACTTGGCAAATGGGTCCATATCCTGAAATGGCCTTTCCATAATTGCAGCCGCTAGGTCAATCGAAGGGCATCCGGTCACAAACACCGACGCCGGGTCCTCTCCCATGCGGATCACGCGCTCGGCGGCTTTCGGCGTCGCCACAAAATGCAAGTTGGAAAGCTTGGTAACAGCATGCCGCACCTTCTCGTCAATCGATCCTGTCACTTCGCCGCCCTGCACGTGGGCAACCGGGATGTTCATATAGGAGGCGGCAATCGCTGTCGCCATCGTCTCGTAACGGTCGGCAACCGTCACAACAACATCGGGCTGTAGATTGTCAAATACCGTCGCCAGTTCCAAGAGTCCCAATCCGGTAGTCTTGGCCATAGTCACGAGATTTTCTCCTTCCAGCACCATGTTGACGCGCGCTGCGATTTCAAAGCCATCCCGCTCGATGAAGCATATCGTGTTGCCATAGCGATCCAGCAAAGCTGAGGCCGCCACCACGAGCTGCAGTTCCAAATTGGGGTGAGATATAATCGCTTGCAAAGCGGTTTTGATGCGGCTGTAACTCGGTCGAGCCGTTACAACCACACATACTTTCCGGCTCATAATTTTTCACTCAAGCATGGCTTCACGCAATAACTCATCAGCCGATACATTACAGCGCAAACGACGCCCCAAAATTTCCGGCAAACGATGCGCTGGGATACCCGTACCCGGTTTTTTAACAATTAAATGCTCCGCTTTAAGCACAGCACCGGCCGGCAAATCAACTTTCGCAACTATACTCTTAGTAAACAGATTGCGCATCGACGCCATTTTATCTGCCATGGCATTCTTGTCCACCGGATTGGCTTTCATCTTCTCAATGAACCTCACGCCTTCCACGAGTTGGCGCAATTCGGAAGTCGTGATTGACGAAGTGACATCAGGGCCAAACATCTCGCGGCTGAAAGTGACATGCACTTCGAGAACTTCTATGCCCAACGTAACGGCTGCTAAGCCGGGATAAATGGTGCCGGAGTGATCGGAAAGGCCGACGCCGCAATCATAGCGTTCGCGAAAAAAAGGAATCAGGTTCAGCCCGACTTGCTCCGGCAAACATGGATAGATCGAAGTGCATTGCAGAACCGTCAGTGGCGCCCGGCATGATTTCACGCGTTCCACGGCGGCGTCAATTTCACTCAATGGACTCATGCCGGTGGAGAGCAGAATAGGCAAACCGCTGGCGGCCATGCGCTCGAACATGGGGGCGTTGCTAACTTCGCCCGAGGCCACTTTCCAGGCCGCGACACCCACGCGCGCCAATAATTCCACCGCTTCAATGGAAAAGGGTGAACTCAAAAATTTCAAGCCGTGCTCTTCGGCATGGCGCTTGAGGCCGTGCCATTGTTCTTCAGTGAACTCCATTCGTTTCCAATACTCGTAACGAGTCACATCTTGTGGGCTAAACTTCACGCGCCACGGCTCATTCGGCGTGCTTTCAGACGCTGCGATATGAGTCTGGAACTTGACGGCGTCCGCGCCGGCATTCGCTATCGCGTCAATGAAAGCGTGCGCCATGCCCAAACTGCCGTCATGGGCTTGGGCAACTTCGGCGACGATCAGGCATGATGAATGCTCGCTACGGTCGATTGCCATATTCATCGCACCTCCCACCGGTGTTTGACCAACATATCACCGCTATCATTGGGGTTGAGCTTGCCGGTGCCGAAGAAATCGCCATCGATAACGTCGAAGGCAAAAGCCTCGTGAATATCATCCGCCATTTGCTCGTCAATTTTACACCATAAATTGACGTAATAACGTCCTGGCAGGAGGGTCAATTGCGGAATGTGACAAACAATTTGCCCAAGGCGAGGCAGCCGCAAGGCCCGGTCTTGGGAACTGCGGGACAAACACACGAAAAGCCGCTGCCCATGCATATTGGCAACTCCCAACCGCACAACCGTTGGTTTTGAAGCTTCTTTTGCCATGATATATTCGAGCACAATGCCCAGATATTCTCCGGTTTGACCAACATTGACTTCGCTTCCATCTTTGTTGCACAATCGTATATCAGTGAACCGCATCATGCCATTTCCGCGCCGATCCACGCGTTCCGCGAGCCGAACGGAATCCAACACCGTGCGGCTCCGTTGCAGATAATGCGCGACAACTTGAGCAGTGGCTCCTTTTTGCACCAACTGCCCGGACTCCAAGAAATGGCATGAGGAGCACAGGTTCTGAATTGCCGCCATGTTGTGGCTGACGAACAGCACGGTTCGCCCTTGCTGCGCGACGTCTTCCATTTTGCCCAAACATTTGCTTTGAAACGCCACATCACCCACCGCCAGGACTTCATCAACCAATAAAATTTCCGGCTCCAAATGGGCCGCTACCGCAAAGGCCAGGCGCAAGTACATCCCGCTTGAATAGTGCTTCACCGGCGTATCGATAAATTTTTCCACTTCTGCGAACGCCACAATTTCGTCAAATTTACGATCAATCTCAGCCCGCTTCATGCCAAGAATTGCACCATTCAAATAAATATTCTCACGGCCTGTCAATTCGGGATGAAATCCAGTGCCAACTTCAATTAACGATCCAACTCTACCATGAATTTCAGCATAACCCTCCGTTGGCTCTGTGATGCGCGAAAGTATTTTAAGCAATGTGCTTTTGCCCGCGCCATTCCGTCCGATGATCCCGACAACTTCGCCATGCTTGACTTCACAGGAAATCTCCTTAAGCGCCCAAATGGTTTCTTTAAGCTCGGCCGCACCTGTGGCTTGACTGCGCAATAGCCTACCTGCCCGGCGAAATGGCGCCGTGAACGCCTCGGTCAACGTCTCACGCAGCGTTTTGTATCTCTCCTGCTTCCCGCCGATGCGGTACTGTTTGCTCAAACTTTCTACACGGATCGCAATATCACTCATCAGATTTCCTAAACCATATCGGCAAAAGTTTTTTCCATACGACGAAAGTAGAAGGCGCCACTTATCAGCACTGACAATGCTGCCAGTGAAGAAACAATAATGATCGGTCCCGGCGCTGTATTTGTACCTAACAAAGCCCAACGAAAACCTTCCACAACACCCACCATGGGATTAATTCCATACAGCGTTCGCCACGGTTCTGACAACAAGCTGCTCGGATAAGCAATCGGTGTCGCAAAGAGCCAGAACTGGGTCAAGAACGGTATCGTATAACGCACATCACGAAACTGCACATTCATGGCAGAAAGCCAAAGCGACACACCGAGCGAAGTGATGAGTGCAAGAAATAGCAAAAGCGGCAACCACACAACATGAATCGTTGGGACAATGTCGAAATAAAGCATCATGCCCAAAAGCATCACAAAGGCCAGCACAAAATCCACGATCCCGGACAAGACGGTGGCGAGTGGAATCGCCAGGCGCGGAAAATATACCTTTTTAATCAAATTCGCGCTGTCGACCAAACTGTTCGAGGCCATGCTCAATCCATTCGCAAAAAATGACCATGGCACCAATGCGGCATAGCTAAAAATCGGATAGGGGATGCCATCGGAGGGCACTTTGGCCAGTCTTCCAAAGAACAGGCTAAAAACGATCATCGTGAAAAAAGGTTGAATGATCGCCCAGGCGATGCCTAACACCGTCTGCTTGTAGCGGACTTTGATGTCGCGCCAGACAAGAAAGTAGAGCAGCTCGCGATACTCCCACAATTCGTCAAGCTTTAAAGAAACCCATCCCCTTGAAGGTCTTATCTGAATGACTGGCATAGGCGCTGCATCAACAGTCGCCACGTTGGATTGGATGCCACGCTGTTTGAGCAACGCTATTGTTTCCATTCAATCATTTAGGTTTTGATCATCGGCCGCATAAAAATTTCGGTCACCTCGGCGCTACGCGGCAAGCTGAGCGCCTGGATCACCATTCTCGCCGCATCTTCCGGTTGCATCAGGCGTTCGGGATGATAGGCTTTGCCTTCCATTTTATGAACTGACGCTTGCATCAGGCCGGCTGTGCGTCCGGGATAGACGCTCAGAACCCGCACGCCGTCAGCATTGACCTCCTGCCGCAAGCTATCCGCAATCGCCCGCAGCGCGAACTTGGTTGCAGAATACTGGCCGACGTTGGCGCTTGCACTCACGCCGGCGCTGGAGTTGATAAACACAATTTGCCCCTGGCGCAATCGCAGCATCGGCAATAACGCCTGCGTCAAGGCATAAGGCGCGCGAACGTTGGTGCGGTATTGCCGGTCGAACTCTGCAAGCGGAGCAGAATCCGATCGGCCAAGCGATATCACACCGGCACTATGAATCAGAAGATCGATTTGTCCAAAATCACGCTGAAGATGTGAGGCTACGGCGCGTATATCTTCGTCCAACGTCAGATCCGCGCGGTAGCATTTCACGTTAGAAGTATGATTTCGCGCACTCTTTGCAACGGCTTCCAACGTTTCTAATTGACGACCAACCAAGCAGAGCTTTGCACCTTGTGCCGCCAGACCTAGAGCGATGGCTCTGCCGATACCGCTGCTGGCTCCGGTGATGACTGCGATCTGATCGATGAATGTTCTCAAGATGAACTTTTACTCCGGCTAAAGTTCTTCTAATAAACCATGTTTCAGCAAAGCCGCTGCTGCGTTCTTGATGAGATCAAATTCGAGATTGGCACGCTCTGCGATATCCAATAAGCTATGAGAGCCATCCGACAAGTTCAGCACCCACAACATCGCCAGCTCGTTCAGCTTGGCGTTTTCCTGGCCGCCGATCAACCGGTATAGCCCGCGCTTGCCCAATTGCGGCTCGCACTTGGGATTCTGATTTAGATATTTCCTATTGTTCTCTAAAATATTGAAAACGGCCAAATATTTGAAAAATGAATCCGCCAAATATTTGGGTTTCACAAAATCCAGATTATCCGCCGAAGTGTGATACTCCGGGAATTGACCATGCGGCGTCCGCATCAAACAGCCGACCGGAAGATTGAATCCCGGTGAGCAAAATTGTCGCTCATCATAACCATAGGGACTGAAATCGAGGATTTTATAATTCAGGCCGGAATGTTTCAACATACACATGACGGCTTTGTCGATCTCCGCATTGCCCTGCCGGCTTTTTTTGTAAGCCGAATGGCCCGTATCTCCCAACAGTGTGGCAACCAAACCGTGTTTGATCTTGGAAACATACGCTTCATTTAAACAGAGCCAGGTTATCGATCCAATCGTCCCGGGAATAAAAAGGAAACGATACGAGTATCGCAGCGATAGCGCGCTCAAGCATTGAGCCAGGAATGTCACCAGCGCCACACCCGACAGATTGTCATTACAAAGCGACGGATGGCAGGCATGACACGATATCAGCACCTCGTCGGTGTTTTGTCCTTTAATAAAATACTCGCCGTAAGTCAAATGGCCCTTTTCTAAAGACGCGTCAATATACACCTCATAGATTTCGTCTTTGAGTTCCAAAAACTGCTTATGACTCAAACAAAAGCCCCAAGTCTCATTGTAATAGGAAGTCCGATAAGGAATCCAGTCCGGGTGTTCGGGCAATGTAAAAAGATGTTGCTTTAATTCTGCCAAAGGCATTTTTGCCTTAATAGGCGTGCTATAGCTGACCACGTGCAAATTGGATTTCTTAAAATCTATAATCCGTTCGCCTTTTGAATTTTTTACATAAGCGTCGTTAATATTCCATTCTTTCGGCACGGTCCAATCGAACACCGGCGTTCCGCTTGGCACTTCGTGAATTTCCAACGGAACGCGTGCTTTGATCATCTTGAGTGTTTGACGAAAGCCGTTGCCGGTAATGCTGCGGCAAATCGGATATAACTCAGAGACGAGCTGATACATGTTCCGGCCAACCTCGTCAAGGTTAAGTTTTTTTTTGAAATCAGCGATGTTCATTGGAGCCTTGGCTTGGCGCTGTACGAAACTAAACCTTCCATTTCAACGTAGTCCCAGCCCCTCGTGGGCTGCTGTTGATGCTGATGCTGATGATTTCGAATCGCAACAACGCTCCACAAGGGAGCGGGACTACATTGACGGGACAAAATCCGGATAATTTCGATCGCGCTCCGAGATGACTCGCACCTCGGTCGGCCACTGTATGCCAAATGCGGGATCATTCCATCTGACGCCTCGGGCAAGCTCGGGAGCATAAAACTCCGACATCTGGTAAAAGACCTCGGTGTTGTCAATCAGAGTTAGAAATCCATGCGCGCAGCCTTCCGGCACAAAAATCATTTTGCGATTTTCAACAGTCAATTCGGTTGCCAGCCACTGCATGAATGTTTCAGAATCACGCCGGAGATCGGCAATCACATCATAAATCCCTCCCATGGTGCATCGAACCAATTTTGCTTCTTGAGCAGGGGCGGCTTGATAGTGCAGCCCGCGCAAGGTTCCCTTTTTTTTATTGAAGGAAATGTTGCACTGCACCCATCGCGGACTCTGTCCAAACTTTCCAAATTCCCGCTCGCACCACGTTCGGGCAAGAAAGCCGCGTTCATCCTCCACTTTTTCCGGTTCGATAATAAATACACCCGTCAACTTTGTCTTCCTAAATATCAAGAATAAACCTCGACTTTGGGTATGGACACGACAAACTTCCCCCCCCATTCTCGGATATGCCGCATCTGCGTCATGATCTCATCTTTCAGATTCCAAGGCAAGATCAGCAAATAATCCGGCCGGGTTTCTTTGATCTTGTCGGGATGATAGATCGGAATACGCGTCCCCGGCAAGTAATGATTCTGCTTGTGGGGACTACGATCAACCGTATAATCAATGAAATCGGACCGTATGCCGCAATAGTTCAGCAGCGTATTGCCTTTTGCCGGAGCGCCATAGCCAACGACGGATTTACCTGCCTGTTTGACCTGTATCAGAAATTCCAACAGTTTTCGCTTGGTTTTATGCACTCTTGGCGCAAAAGACGCATAAGTTTCTATGCGATTCAAACCGGCTTGCAACTCGCGGCGCCTCAAGTCGTCAACATGCTCAGTTACGAAATAACCGTTATCGTTGACGTGCCGCAGGAAAAGGCGCAGCGAACCGCCGTGCGTGGGCAGCTCTTCCACATCAAATATGGTCAAGCCGTGTTCAGCAAATATTCTTTGGACAGTGATAAATGAGAAATAAGAAAAATGCTCGTGATAAATGGTGTCAAATTGATTTTCCTCCATCATTTTTAAAAGATGGGGAATTTCTACGGTGATAACGCCTTGCGGTTTAAGCAAGATTTTCAGGCCTTGGACAAAATCATTAAGCTCCGGCGCCTGAGCCAAGACGTTGTTCGCGATCAAAAGATCGGCGTGAAAACTTTCCGCGGCAAGCTTGGTGGCCGTTTCGAGGCAAAAAAATTTCACGATGGTTGGAATATTGGCGGCTTGCGCGACCTTGGCCACATTTTTAGCCGGTTCCACACCCAAAACCGGCACGCCTTTTTTCTTGAAATACTGAAGGAGGTAACCGTCGTTGCTTCCAACTTCTATAACCTGGCTGCGGGAGTCAAAGCCGAACCGGCCAATCATGCGTTCAACATAGGTTTGCGCATGTTCAAGCCAGGTTGCAGAGTAAGACGAAAAATAAGCGTAATCACTAAAGATTTGATCCGGAGCATGAAACGCCGGCAACTGCACCAGAAAACATTCTCCGCAAACCAAGACATGCAGGGGATAAAAGCATTCTTTTTGATGCAAATCTTCCGTCCGCAGATAAGAATTCGCTAGCGGCGACATTCCCAAGTCTACGAAAGAATGCTGTAATGGCGCTTTGCAAAAACGGCAATTCAATGTCAACATCTTATTTTATTTCCAAAATAAGTTTTCGTCGATTTGCCCGGATTTGATCAGATATTGAAGTTGTTTCAGACGAGTAAAAGCCCTGAATTCAAAGGTTTCTCGCGACATGGCTATTTTCTCGAATAACTCCCGCAATTCCGCAGCGCCGGTGCGCGCATTCCTTTTGCATTTGAAGCCGGGGAGCCGGGAATTAATTTTTTCAAAAGAAACCCGATAGCTCCTGTTTTCACCATCGTTGATGCCAAAAACCAGACCACAACCGGGAAAAATTTCTGCAACGATTCGAGCGATTTCCCTTACCCTGAAATTTTCCTTGCTGTCACCGACGTTAAAAATTTGATTGTGAATGATTTCGCGGGGAGCTTCAAGAACACAGGCACTGGCTTCGCAGATATCGAGAACATGCACCAAGGGTCGCCAAGGGGCGCCGTCGCTGCTCATTTTGATTTGCCTGGTTGTCCAAGCCAAGCCGGCCAAGTTATTCAAAACCAGGTCGAATCGCATTCTTGGCGAAGGCCCGTAGGCCGTTGCATTGCGCAGAACGGTCGGGGAAAAGTCGCTATCGGCCATGGCGGATAGATCACGCTCGACCAGGACCTTGCACTTGGCATAAGTCGTTTGAGGGTTGGTCTGGGATTCTTCTGTCATGTAATCATCGGCGCCGACGCCGTAAACACTGCAGGATGAAGTATAGATAAATCTCGTCGTCCCGGCTCTTTTGCACTTTTGTGCCAACGCCACAGTCGCCAGATGATTAATTTTGAACGTTATCTCCGGATTAAGCTGTCCCAAAGGGTCATTGGAAAGCTCGGCGAGATGAATGCACGCGTCAAACTTTTTCAAATCCTCCTCGGTTATGTGTCGGATGTCTTTGTTTATACAAACGGGAAATTTTGCCATACCGGGATTATATAGCCATCCTGCGCGATAATAGCCGGTATCAACTCCGGTAACCTGGTGTCCTCGTTCGAGCAACGCCGTAGTGAGCATAACGCCGATGTATCCCTCTGTACCTGTGATCAATACTTTCATGAAATCAACTTCACTTCCAAATTTTCCAGGGCGCTTGACCCGAATTCCATAATTCCTCAAGATTTCTTTTCTCTTTGAGCGTATCCATGCAAGACCAAAAGCCATAGTGCTTGTAACCCATGAGTTGGCCGTCTTCGGTTAGGCGCAGGACCGCCTCACGCTCCCAAATCGTTTCATCATTTTCAACATAGTCGATGGCCTTGGTGTTCAATACGAAGAAGCCGCCGTTGATCCAGCCTTCACCGGCCTCGGGCTTCTCGAAGAAATTAGCAATTTGTTGGCCTTTATAGATAATTCTCCCAAAGCGCGCGGGAGAACGCACTGTTGTCACGGTGGCCAGCTTGCCGTGCGAGTGATGAAATGTTAATAAAGCTTTAACATTCAAATCGGCGACACCATCGCCGTAAGTAAACATAAAAGTCTCGTCATTACTGAACCATTTTTTAAGGCGCTTCAATCGTCCACCGGTCTGCGTCGATAATCCCGTATCAACCAAGTGAATTTTCCATTGGGGCTGTCTGCCATCATGAATAACGGTTTTGCCGGTTTCCATATCGATGGAAATATCATTATTGATGGCATAAAAGTTGAGAAAATACTCTTTAATGATTTCACCTTTGTAGCCGAGCGCGATAATAAACTCATTGACACCGTGAGCGGAATAGATATTCATAATATGCCACAAGATCGGACGGCCACCGACCTCTACCATGGGCTTTGGACGCCAGTCAGTTTCCTCAGAAAGGCGCGATCCGAATCCGCCTGCAAGAATAACGGCTTTCATATCACTTCGCCACTTGCAAGTAAAAATAAATCTGCACCAAAACGGAGAGTTTGGCGATAAAATCCAAAGTATTTTTCACCGTCACGGTGCGTGACCCTGAAACAATAATGGTGTCATCCGGCATTAGGCGTGGGATCAAATTGCGATTGCCGGTCTCAAAATATTTTTTTAAGTCCACCTTCAAAGAATTGGGTTGGCCATTCTTCGCAATGCCGCGCAAAATTTTTAGCTTGTTGAGCTTGGCATCCTCGCGAAAGCCGCCGGCGAACGCGATCAGCGAGATCAGATCGGTTTCATTCGGCACCATGTATTGTCCCGGCTTGTTGACATACCCGAGAATATTGACCGGAATCAACAGTTCATCTTCTTTGCCAAGATAATAGCGCGAGGCGCCGATGCGTTCGCGTAATTGTTCCGGGATTTCTTGCGCAAGGCTGCTCGCGCTCGCCAGCATGGCGATTCCGAAGAGCAGACCGATTAAGCCTCTAAACATGTTTAAGCAAACCTCCAAACTTGACCGGCGTTCTTTTCCGATTCGGTCGAAAAAGTCGTGGTGACAAAATGATAGTTGATTCGCAGCGATTCACAGAGCCGGAGCAGATGCGACAAGTCACCGTCGGTGTTTTCCGGCGCCGCGATATAAATCTCTTCAATTCCATAAAGTTCCTTCAACAACGGCAAATCATAGGAGTTGCCCATGACTTCCAAACCATGAATCTTGCCGCCACGCTGATTGGGATCGCTGTCCAAAAATCCAACCGGAGAGCCGCGCGGCCCAAGATTGGCAAGTATTCGGCGCAAGAGCAGCTCGCCTTCGGCGTTGGCGCCATAAATCATAATCTTTTTCCGCGGCGACGTTTTTGCGCCGGCGGGCGCAGATTGGAAAGAGCTCAACAAAAGCCGCATGCCGCCCAAAAAAACGATGCAGAAGATCGCATTGAGAATGAGCACCGACAGCGGAAACTGCCGGTCGCCAAACGGATAAATGACGGCCCCCGTCACCGTCGTCGCCAGCAAGATCGCTTTCATGATCATCAGCAGATCTTTCTTGCCCGCGTATCTCCAGACTTGTTGATAAATTCCCCAAAAAACAAAAACCGTCGTTTGCCAGAACAAGAGAATCGGCAAAACCGTGAGTGATTGTCGCCACAATGTCGCGCTGACGCTAAAATCGTATTTGATCAACAGGGCGGCGGCGAAGGCCAAAAGGCAAAGTCCGAGGTCAATGGCCAGATGGCAAATCTCGTGTTTTCGGCGGATAAAATGAACGGGCTTCAGCGGCTCAAAGAGGGTCACGCCCACGGCCAGAAAAAAAAATTTGAGATCGAGCCGGAAGCTCCGCTCTTCAACGTAACGCACGTCGCGGGCGAGTTTTTCGGGAAGTATATTCGCAATATAATAGGCTTCAACATCACTCAGATCCGATGGCAGCAGGTCCTTCTCATTGCGCCAAACAATCTGGTTGGGGCCGAACAAGCCCGGCTTGACGGTGAGCACCTTTTTTTGTTCCGAATTATAAAGACGAACGATTTCGGGGATTTCCGGCCGCGGGCCGACAAAGCTCATCTCACCCTTCAGAATGTTGAACAATTGCGGAAGCTCATCGAGCTTAAGGCGTTCCATAATCCGGCCGACTTTCGTCAGACGCGGATCATATTTGGGGCTGATCGAGGGGCCGGCGTTGACGGCGTGAGGCATTTTGCGAAATTTGTACATCCGGAACAACCGGCCATTTTTGCCGACGCGCCGATGCTTGAAAAATACCGGTCCTGCCGATTCAAGCTTGATCAGGAGGCCAAGGAGAACCATCAGGGGAGCCGCAACCAGCAATCCAATTGCCGCCACGGTGCGATCAAAAATTTCCTTCATCATGGCGCCATCTTCCTTGAAGCAATGCAGTTCAATCCATCGTTAAGGGCCTTGTTCTTTGGCTTGGATAATTTACTTTGACAATCCCATCTCCTCTTATTTTCTTTTAAAAAATCGTCGAAGGGGAGGAAAAGCGCGTTACCTTTTTAAGATATCACCAACCACCTGGCAAACCAAGTCAACATCCTGCATAGTCATGACGGGATGTAACGGCAGCGTCACTTCGCGCCGGCTCGCTTCTTCCGTGAGCGGCAAGGCGCCGGCGGCAGAGTGAAAATGTTTTTGGTAATACTGAAAACGATGCACCGGCGGATAATGCACGCTGGTTTGAATGCCGCGATTTTTCATCTCCAACATGAAATGAGAACGATTCAACTCCGGCGGCAACAAGATGGGGAAAAGATGAAAAGCGCCGGCCGCTGTGTGATGGCGAAAAGGCAGTCCCAGTCCTCGCAACTTACCGAGCTGGTCTTGATAGCGCCGGGTCAATATCTGTCGGCGCCGGTTGTTCGCCTCAAGTTTTTTCAACTGCACCTGGCCCAGCGCCGCGCGAATTTCATCAATCCGATAATTGAAGCCGAGATCGATGACGTCGTAACTCGAGGCATGACCTTGATGGCGATCCCAGCTCATCGTGGTCATGCCGTGCGAACGCCCCAGGCGCAACTTTTGCGCCAGGCTGTCATTGTCGGTCACCAGCATGCCGCCTTCGCCGGTGACCAAATTTTTATTTGAAAAAAAACTGAAGCAGCCGATGTCGCCGAGAGCGCCGCATTTCTTCCCTTTATTATATTCAGCGCCGACGGCATGGCAGGCATCTTCAATCAGCGCCAAGCCATGTTCGTCCGCGATTTTCCGAATCGCGTCCATGTTGCAGGGATAGCCGCCGTAATGCATGACGGTGATGCAGCGCGTCAGCGGCGTAATTTTCTGTCGAATCGCTTCCGGTGAAATGTTGAAATTGTCGAGGCCGCTAATGTCGGCAAAAACCGGCGTGGCCTTGCAATAAAGCGCGGCATTCGCGGTCGCCACAAAAGTCAAAGACGGGCAAATCACCTGATCGCCGTGGCCGATGCCAAGCGCCCAATGCGCCAGATGCAAAGCGGCAGTACCGTTCGTAACGGCAATCGCATGTTTCACGCCGCAAAAAGCCGCAAACTTTTCTTCAAATTTTTGCGTGACGGCGCCCATGGTTAACCAACGGGAGTCCAAGACCGCCGCGACCTCCTGGGATTCTTCCGGTCCTAAATCCGGCTCGGCGAGCGTCACGCGCCACTTAGTCAAAGTGCAATTCTCCACGAATTTGATCGAAGTCGTGCACGGCGCGCTCGTAATCACAGTGTCGCCCAATATCAAGCCAGTAACCGGCAAACGGATACCCAACCACCTTTTCACCGGACTGAATAAGCTGGTTGATGAAATCCGGAAAATGCACCGGTTTGTCCTTGGGCAAATCTAAAAGAATCCGCGATTCGAAAGCGTAAATCCCCATGCTGACATTGAGCATGATTTCAGGCTTCTCACGGTATTGTTTGAGGCGATACTCGCCGTTCATTTCGATGACGCCGAGATCCGTGGGAATGGCCTGCCGATACATGCCGATGGTCACGGCCGCTTGTTGCTCGCGATGAAAATCCATCAGCCTCCGGTAATCCAAAGTCGTGAGCAAATCGGCATTCATCACCAAAACGGTCGATTCCAGATTTTCAAATAGTGTCAGCGGCGATAAAGTGCCGAGCGGCCTGGTTTCGACGGAATAGTCAATTTGCAGGCCATATTTTGCGCCGTCGCCGAGAAAAATTTTAATCAACTCAGCCAGATAACCCAATGCGATCGAAACCCGTCTGAAACCATAATAACGCAGTTGCTTGACGATGATTTCAATAATCGGAACGTCGTTAATCGGAATCAGCGGCTTAGGAAGAACAGACGTATAAGGATGCAGTCGCACCCCATTACCGCCCGCCATGATGACTGCTTGCATAAGTCTCTACCGTTTTCAATCAAATGACATATTCGACTGTTTTCCGATGACTCGGTCTATGTTTAACCCATTCGATGGTTTTTTTCAAGCCGTCTTCGAGTGATGTTCGCGGCTGCCACTCCAACATTTGGCGCGCTTTCAAGTTGTCACAAATCAAGCGTTCCACTTCGCTGGCCGCCGGCCGCACGCGGACCTGATCTTGAACAATTGGAATCTCGCGTCCAACCAAATGCCGGATCATTTCACAAAGCTGCAAAATCGAGGTCTCGCGTCCGGTGCCAAGATTGATGATTTCGCCGATGGTCTGCTCCAAGCTCACTGCTTTCAACAGTCCTTTGACCGTATCCATGACATAATTGAAATCGCGCGTGGGATGAAGCGAGCCGAGACGAATGCAATCGCTGCTCAGGGCTTGCGTGATAATGGTCGGAATGATCGCCCGCAAGGATTGCCGCGGCCCGTAAGTGTTAAACGGGCGAATCACCGTGGCGGGCAAGCCAAAGGAGCGATGATAGCTGAGCACGATTTGATCGGCCCCGATCTTGCTGGCGGCGTAGGGAGATTTTCCTTCGATGGGATGCTTTTCATCAATCGGGGCATAATGCAAGGTTCCATACACCTCGCTGGTCGAGGTCTGCACGAAGCGCTCAATGCCGCTTTCGAGGCAGGCGCCGAGAAGATTCGCCGTGCCAACGATGTTGGTCTGCACGAAGTCCATCGGGTTGACATAGGAATACGGAATGGCGATGAGGGCGCCAAGATGAAACACGAAATCGACGTCGCGCACAACTTTGCGCACGGCATTCGGGTCTTTCAAGTCACCCCAATGAATCTCGAGCGAACTTTTGATTTCAGCGGGTAAGGTATCGAGATAGCCACGATCGTTGCGCGAGTTATACCGAATAAAAGCGCGGACGTGCGCGCCCAATTCCACGAGGCTCTCGGTGAGATGGCTCCCAATGAAGCCGCCGGCGCCGGAGACGAGTACTTTTTTGCTATGCCAATTCACAGCTTTACCCCTTCTGGCGTTATGTTTCTTGCTAAAGCTTACTCACCTTATCTCGATTTTTAAGGCCACAGTTTTCAAGACTTCCGCTTGCGATGACGCTTGCCCTTGCCATAATACTTGGCATATTGTTTATAGTATTTACTCGTGCCGTAAATGACGTTCGGGTCCACCTTATTCAAGACCACGCCCCAAAGCTTGTTGCTGGCCTGTTCCAAAATTTTCTTGACGCGGAGAAGAATGGTTTTATCAGTTTCTCCAGCCGCGACACAGAATAAAACGCCGTCGCAATAGCGGGTAATGATGCTGGCATCGGGCATGCCGATCACCGGCGGCGTATCGATGACGATGAATTCTGCAATGCGGCGCAGCATCGACAGAATTTCTTCCGTCACCGGTGAAGTCCAGAACACGTCCGGAGCGAGCAAAGGATCGCCCATCGTGAGAATGCGCAGATTTTCCATTTCGGTCGCTTGCAAAACTTTATCGAGGGCCGGAAAAATCATCTCGTGAAAGCTGCGAAAACTCTCTTCCCCTCGAAGCTCAGAAGCAGTAGAGGGCTCCGGTTCCGGCAGCGCCTTAATGCTTGCGGGCAAGGCCAAAGACGGCCACGTTTGGTTCGCTTCGACCACCAGATTTCTCAGACCAGGCGCGCATGACACCCCAAAGATCTCGTGCAAAACCGGCTTGCGCAAATCACCATCGAGCAACACCGTTTTCTTACCGTGCCTGGCAGCCGTCAGCGCCAAGTTGGAAGCAATCGTGGATTTCCCCTCCGAAGGCCCAGAGCTTGTAACCATGATGAGCAAGGGGCGACGACGATTAGAAAATTGCAGCGAACTCCACAAGTAAGAATAGGCATCCTGCATGAAAGACGTCGTGCCATTCTGATCGACTAACATCCGCTCCCGATAACGGCCATTCGATTCAAAGCCGAAACCGCGTTTGATTTTCGGCACCAAAGTGAGAATCGGCAGGCGTAGAATCCGCTCAACCTGTTCTTGCGTGCGTGGCGCTTCTTGCAAAAATTCACGGACAAAGATCAAAGCCAGCCCGATGGTGATGCCGGTAAATATGCCGATCATGAGATTCAACATTTTTCTGGGGCGCGTGGGGCCCCGCGGCATTTCCGCCGGCTCAATCACACGAATGTTGCCGATCTCCGCGGCCTCACGAATTCTTGCCTGTTCACGTTCCTCCAGTAATTTGGTGTAGATTTTGTTGTTGACCTCCTTGTCCCGCAACAAGCGGACCAAGGCCAGTTCTTTGTCCGGAAGTTTCTTTAAATGCTCGGAATAATTGTCCAGCGTCTTGCGCAAATGGGCTTCCTCGGCGCCCACCGCTTGCAGCTCAACATCCAACGCGATCGATTCTTCGAGATATTTCTGAAGCTGTGAAATCGGATCGATGACGCCTTTAAGTTTTCCCCCTTGCAGAATTTGCATCGTGCTTTGAACCAACCCTTGTTTGGTTTGGTTGATTTCCGATTTCAACTCCATCATTTTGGGATGATCTTCCGGATAGTTTTGCACCAACAAGCTCGAATAGCGGATTTCGAGCTCAACCAGCTTTTCTTTTAATTTGACCGTGAGCGGGCTGTTGATCTGGGTGATCGAGCTGGACAAATCCTGTTTTTGCTCGTCGAGCTTCTTCAGCGTCACCGACAGTTTTTTTTGCTGCGCATCTTTTTCCGTTTGAATCTGATTATAAAGCACCTCGGCCTGGGTGACGCGCTGCAAGATTTCCTTGGATTCGTCTTCCAATGAGGTGATATTCTCATGGGATTTATAATCCCGCAGCGCCTCCTCCGCCTGCTGCAGCCGGTCCTTGACGACACGGATTTGTTCATCCACAAACTCTCTGACGCTGGTATACTCTTGCCGGCGAATGCGGAGATTGTTTTTTTGCAACATCGTCGTGACCGCGTTTGCAACGATTTTGGCTAATTGAGGATTTTCGCATGCATACGCAATATTGACGAGATCGGTGGTTTTAATCAATTCCGCCGACAAACCCGCCCGAATGAGGCTGACGACATGACGCTCAGCATCAAATCGAGACGGCAAGGGATCGGGAAAGCGAAACAGCTTGCGCACCGAATCCGGCAATTCGTCATAAACTTCCTTCGCAAAAGTCCGGGTTTTTACTTCCTGAATGCGATTGGCCACAAAATTTCCGCGGTACACGGACCCGGCAAAATCAAATGTCGGCATCATCTCCTTGCTATAGTCTTCAAAGGCAACAATCGCATTCGCCTGATAGATCGGTGTCGCAACGTGATTATAGAGTAAAACCGGAATGATTGCCAAAAGGATGCTCACCAGCAAAATGAGCTTGCGGCGTTGCACAATATCCAAAATTTCGGCCAGCGACAAATCCTGTCTTTCCTGCTTTTCCATGCTCAATCAGAATGATAAAGTTTCTCAACCACCTTCTCCACCACCCGGCTAATTTGACGCGGTTTGATCGGCTTCTGGATTTGAAAAAGAACGCCCTCTTTCACCATCGCCGCTTGCTTCTCAAACGACAGATCATCCTCGAGCACAATGACGCGAGCCTTCGGCTTGAATCGTTTGATAACCGACAGAATACCCACACCTTTGAGCTCGGATATGCTTGAATCGAAAACGAGGAGATCGATGGGCCTTTCGGCAATGGTGAGAAGCATATCCTTTGCGTTGTCAAAGGCGAGGAGCTCAACCTTCTTGTGCCCAAGAACCCGCTTGAGTTCTTGCGAGATTTGCTGATCACAAGTGGCCAATAGCACTACGAAAGCGCCTTCCCTGGTTCTTTCCCGCCGTGCGTCCATTATATTTGTTCCTTGACTTCTTCCAAGTTGCGAATTTTAACAATTCTTGTACCATTCTTTTATTAACCAGAAAACCGGCGCACGTAAAATCCTTAGCCTTTGTTAAATAAGATATTTATTGAAAATCAAAAGCAAAGTCGTCCAATGAACCGCGCCAATTCTGACACAGAAAAAAACCATCATCACTCTGATTAGCCCCGGCTAATCCATCAAGATTATTTGAATTAAAACTTTGTAATATGCTATTGACAAAAATGTCACAATGCCAAAAATGTCCCCTTTGTTACAAGAAAAAAGGGCTAAGAAATTCAAAGCAGCTTGTAACTTTGGGCAATACGATAAAGCGTGCGACGGCTTACCCTGGCTTGGCGGGCGGCGGCTGTAATATCGCCGTTGTGCTGTTCAAGAAGATTTTTGAAGTAGCTACGCCTAAAAGCGGTAAGATCCTCACGCCAGGTTTTTAATGAATAAAGCGGTGTGGCTGGAGCTTTTGCCATCGCCGTTTTTTTCGCCGTGACTTCGCTCGGCAGGTCTTCGGGAAAAATGGTATGGCGCGGGCAGAGGGCAACGACTCGTTCAATCGTATTCTGCAGCTCACGGATATTTCCCGGCCAATCGTAAACTTGGAGGGCTTGAACGGTTTCCTGAGCCAGTTCTTTCAAGTCAATATGATTGCTGGCGGCAAATTTGTTGATAAAGTAGTTGGCTAAAAGTGGAATATCATTCTTTCTCTCGCGCAGCGCCGGCGCATAAATTGGAATGACATTCAGGCGAAAATAAAGATCTTCCCGCAAGACTTTTTCACTGACGGCAAGTTCGGGATTGCGATTGGTGGCGGAAATCACCCGTATATCAACATTGATGAGATCGTGGCCGCCGATGCGGCGAAACTGCCGTTCTTGAAGAACACGAAGCAGCTTGGCTTGCAGCATCGGATCCAATTCACAGACTTCATCTAAAAAAAATGTCCCGTGATCGGCAAACTCCAAGAGTCCGTGTTTCCGTGCAATCGCGCCGGTAAATGAACCTTTCTCAAATCCAAACAACTCGCTTTCAAGCAAATTTGAAGGCAGGGCCACGCAGTCAACCGCGATGAAAGCGTTGTTTTTACGCCGGCTCAAATGGTGAATGCCATGTGCAATCAGTTCTTTACCGGTGCCGCTTTCCCCGAAAATCAAAACACTGGCGTGAGTCATCGCAGCTTTTTGCATGGTTTCAAAAACACCGAACATCACCGGGCTCTTGGCCACGATGTTTTCAAACGAATCGTTATACTCTCCGTCCGGCGTGATTTTATCATCCTCGAAATCAACGCTGAGGGCGGCCGCCTTGCCCACTGCCATGAGATGCTGGACTTCGTTTTCCGAAAAATTACGCGGCGTAGTAAAAAAGAGAGAAAGTGTGCCACATGGTACGAAATTGGACGACATCGGGATGGTAACAAAGGTTTGTATCCCTTGTGTTTGCAAGAAATCAGGGAAATGCTCCAACTCTTTACAGTCACAATCGAGAGAGCAATTATAAAAAAAGGGTTTGCCAATAGCTTCGGCTGTTCGCAAAAACTCCGCTAATTCTTGCCGAGCCGAAGAAAGAAAATTTTCTTGTGGGAACGACAAGATCTCAGCCGGGGCTGGGCCAGAATTTGATGCGAGAGATATAATACAAATTGGGGCCTGAAATGCGTTAGCGGTTTGGGCGGCAATTTGTTGTAAAGCATCGCGGATACGGCTGGTGATAGCTAACATTGCCATCTTCCTTCCCATCAATACCAAAAGAAATCTCAATCTTGAGAAAAAGAATCTCAGGTTTGAGAATAAAAGTATCGTCAGAAAAAATGTACCCTCTATTTTTTTGATTTACTCTTGGTCTAATTGAGTCTTTTGGGGAGTCATTTGGGGCGTGTCACCACCCTCACTATCCCATCAAATCCCGTCACAATTCATGATCTAAGAAATCCAGAGTCATCTTGAGATCACAAACTGTCGCGCGCCAATGTTTCAGCACATCATGTAGTAACACGGTTAAATATAAAAAATTATTCCCAAAAAACAAGTTTTTTCTCGACCAAATTTTAAATTGACATCTCTCGCTTCTACTCTATCATCGCAACTTTCATTCCAGAAAAGATTAAAACAAAAATTTAGGTTTGTAAAGAATTTTGATTTTATTTTTTCGTTATTTAGCTCAATTTTCTGTAACGCCCTGCCGCATGTTAAAACCGAGTTGGTTCATTTTTGATCAAAGGTTGTTCAAAACTTGTCACAAATTGGGACGACCGAAAATTTTATTTTTTTCAAAACGCTAAAAATTAAAAAGGGAAAAGATCAAGCGATCTTTTCCCTTTATATAAAATTAATTTCCGGCGACGACCTACTCTCCCGCCCCGTTGCCAGGGTAGTACCATCGGCGCGGGCAGGCTTAACTGCTCTGTTCGGAATGGGAAGAGGTGTGGCCCTGCCGCTATTGCCACCGGAAAATTTTTAACGATTGCGTTTTGCAAAGCGCAAACTTTATTCACTGTCATTGCGAGGCGTTTTTTGCCGAAGCAATCTTTTCATTTCAAAGAGATTGCTTCGCTGAGAAACGCTCGCAATGACAAATCGAGCCACAAACCATCCGCTGTGCGCGTTCGGTTTGTTTGATCGTAACCGCTGAAGATAAAAAAATTATTGGTTAAGCCACACGGCTGATTAGTACCACTCGGCTGAACCCGTTGCCGGGCTTGCACCTGTGGCCTATTACCTCGTCGTCTACGAGGAGCCTTTAGTCCCGCTTGCGCGGGAGGGAAGTCTCATCTTGGGGTGGGTTTCGCGCTTAGATGCCTTCAGCGCTTATCCCGTCCGGACGCAGCTACCCAACGATGCCACTGGCGTGACAATTGGTCTACTGGAGGTCCGTCCACTCCGGTCCTCTCGTACTAGGAGAAGCGCCCCTCAAACTTCCTACGCCCGCAACAGATAGGGACCGAACTGTCTCACGACGTTCTAAACCCAGCTCACGTACCGCTTTAATGGGCGAACAGCCCAACCCTTGGGACCTTCTTCAGCCCCGGGATGCGATGAGCCGACATCGAGGTGCCAAACCGGGTCGTCGATGTGAACTCTTGGACCCGATAAGCCTGTTATCCCCGGAGTACCTTTTATCCGTTGAGCGACGGCATTTCCATACACAACCGCCGGATCACTAGCCCCTGGTTTCCCACCTGTTCGACCTGTATGTCTCACAGTTAAGCTCCCTTATGCGCTTACACTCTACGCACGATTACCGACCGTGCTGAGGGAACCTTTGGGCGCCTCCGTTACTTTTTGGGAGGCGACCGCCCCAGTCAAACTGCCCACCTAGCAGGGTCCCTACACCGGATGACGGTGCGAGGTTAGTGCTTCAGTACAACAAGGGTGGTATTTCAAGGTTGACTCCCCGACGACTAGCGCCGCCGGATCAGCGTCTCCCACCTATCCTACACATGCTAAACCGAAACACAATGCTAAGCTACAGTAAAGGTTCACGGGGTCTTTCCGTCCCGTTGCGGGCAACCGGCATCTTCACCGGTACTACAATTTCGCCGAGGCTCTGGTTGAGACAGCGCCCAAGTCGTTACACCATTCGTGCAGGTCGGAACTTACCCGACAAGGAATTTCGCTACCTTAGGACCGTTATAGTTACGGCCGCCGTTTACCGGGGCTTCGATTCAAAGCTTCTCCCGATTGCTCGGGATGACCTCTCCTCTTAACCTTCCGGCACCGGGCAGGTGTCAGTCCGTATACGTCGTCTTGACGACTTAGCACAGACCTGTGTTTTTAGTAAACAGTCGCCCAGGCCATTTCTCTGCGATCCCGCGCAGCTTTGATTCGCGTAGAACCTGACCACGCAGGACACCTCTTCTTCCGAAGTTACGAGGTTATTTTGCCTAGTTCCTTAACCAGAGCTATCTCGAGCACCTTAGGATATTCTCCTCATCTACCTGTGTCGGTTTGCGGTACGGTCGCTCTAATTTCTCGCTTAGAGGTTTTTCTCGGCAGCATGGTACATGTCAGTTGGTTTGACCGAAGTCGCATTTCCCATTCGCCTCTCGGAGTAATAGTTGAGTGGATTTGCCTGCCCAACCCTCCTACCGGCTTAGACCAGGGCATCCAACACCTGGCTGACTTTCCCTTCTGCGTCACCTCATCGCTCGGACGATTTCAGAGCGGTACGGGAATATTCACCCGTTTTCCATCGCCTACGCCGTTCGGCCTCAGCTTAGGGTCCGACTAACCCTGAGCAGATTGACTTTACTCAGGAAACCTTAGATTTTCGGTGTTATTGGTTCTCACAATAATTATCGCTACTTATGCTGGCATATTCATTTCTGCTTCCTCCAGCACGCCTCGCGGCGCACCTTCGCAGGTCGGCAGAACGTTCCCCTACCATGGCGCTAAAAGCGCCATCCGCCGCTTCGGTGACAAGCTTAGTCCCGTGAATTATCGGCGCGAAATCGCTTGACCAGTGAGCTGTTACGCTTTCTTTAAATGATGGCTGCTTCTAAGCCAACATCCTGGTTGTCTAAGCGGCTTCACATCCTTTCTCACTTAGCTTGTACTGAGGGACCTTAGCGGACGGTCTGGGTTGTTTCCCTTTTGGCAACGAAGCTTATCCCCCGCTGCCTGTCTCCCGTAAAGCAAGTTGCGGCATTCGGAGTTTGGTTGGGGTTGGTACCCTTGTGAGAGCCCTAGCCCATTCAGTGCTCTACCTCCGCAACTCTCATTTACGAGGCTAGCCCTAAAGCTATTTCGGGGAAAACGAGCTATCTCCAAGTTTGATTAGCCTTTCACCCCTACCCACAGTTCATCGCCAGAATTTTCAACTTCCGTGCGTTCGGACCTCCACGACCTGTTACGGCCGCTTCATCCTGACCATGGGTAGATCACCTGGGTTCGCGTCTACTACATGCAACTGAATCGCCCTATTCGGACTCGCTTTCGCTGCGGCTACTCCCGAGACGGGATTAACCTTGCTGCATACAGTAACTCGCCAGCTCATTATGCAAAAGGCACGCGGTCATCTGTACCAGCAGTGTTGCCACCACTGGCCTCGGACTCCCACTGTTTGTAAGCATACGGTTTCAGGTCCTATTTCACTCCCCGCCTGGGGTACTTTTCACCTTTCCCTCACGGTACTAGTTCACTATCGGTCACGAGAGAGTATTTAGCCTTGGGTCATGGTCGACCGAGATTCCCACGGGATTCCACGTGTCCCGCAGTACTTGGGTGCAAAACCGAGGAAGACATTATCTTTTCGCTTACAGGGCTATCACCTTCTATGGCCGGACTTTCCAGACCGCTTCAACTAAGATAATGTTTATTAACTTCCCGACTCTGCTGCATCAGAGCCCAGTTCTGTCCCGCTACCCCTACGGCACAACGCACGCAGGCTTGACATGCCGTAAGTTTAGGCTGTTTCCCGTTCGCTCGCCGCTACTGGGGAAATCGCTATTGCTTTCTTTTCCAGGAGGTACTTAGATGTTTCAGTTCCCTCCGTTGTCTCCTCCCTGCCTATGTGTTCAGCAGGGGGTAATCCCGCTTGCGCGGGATTAGGTTGCCCTATTCGGAGATCTCCGGATCAAAGGGTGTTTGCCCCTCCCCGGAGCTTATCGCAGCTTACCACGTCCTTCATCGACTTCTCGTGCCAAGGCATCCTCCATATGCTCTTAGTAGCTTAACCAAAAACCTTTGTGGCTTTAGCCATCTTTGGGATAGCTACAACCACTGTCTTCAGTCGATCATTACGATCAACCAAACGACTTTCACACAGCAGATGGTTTATGGCTCGAATTGTCCACGAACATTTCTGTCGCGGCTCATTGTAGTTTGCCTTGCAAAAAACGCAATTGTCAAAGAACTTTACCACTTCGTGAAACCGACCGGAGTCGAACCGACACGAGCAAGTTGCAAATTGTAAGTGGCAAATTTTCTTGCCCCGTGCATCTTGTCTCTCGCTTGCTCTTCCGTTGAGCTACGGTTCCGAGCACAGTGCAAACTTTGCCGCTTTCTTGCCGTTTGCATTTTGCTGCTTGCTGGTGGAGCTGATCGGGATCGAACCGACGACCTTCGGCTTGCAAAACCGACGCTCTCCCAACTGAGCTACAGCCCCAGCAAGTTGCAATGGGCAAGCGGCAAAAAACTTGATTTCTTTTTGCAATTTGCCTTTTGCCCCTTGCCCCGTGGGCCTGAGTGGAATCGAACCACTGACCCCTGCGTTATCAGCACAGTGCTCTAACCAACTGAGCTACAGGCCCAACAATTCTTCGTACAGACAAAAACGCGAATCCCAATTTTCTCTCAGAAAATCAAGACAACTCGGGGTTCGCGTCTGAAGGGAAAGAAAAAATAGAAGCGTGCACAGCCAGAGCTGTGAAATCAAGGGTTAGTTGGATTCTCTGGAGCAAGTTGCACTTTGCAAATGGCAAGCAAAAAATTGTTTTTGCTTTTTGCCTCTTGCCCTTTGCACCTTGCCGAGACTCCCTAGAAAGGAGGTGATCCAGCCGCACCTTCCGGTACGGCTACCTTGTTACGACTTCGCCCCAGTCATCGATCTCACCTTAGGCGCCTCCCTTCCCGCTTGCGCGGGATTGGGCCAGCGACTTCGGGTGCTACCGACTTCCATGGCGTGACGGGCGGTGTGTACAAGGCCCGGGAACGTATTCACCGCGGCATGCTGATCCGCGATTACTAGCGATTCCACCTTCATGCAGTCGAGTTGCAGACTGCAATCTGAACTGAGGCCGGTTTTAAGGGATTGGCTCAACCTCGCGGTTTTGCTCCCCGTTGTACCGGCCATTGTAGTACGTGTGTAGCCCTGGACGTAAGGGCCATGATGACTTGACGTCGTCCCCACCTTCCTCCGACTTATCACCGGCAGTCTCCTTAGAGTGCCCAGCGTTACCTGATGGCAACTAAGGACAAGGGTTGCGCTCGTTGCGGGACTTAACCCAACATCTCACGACACGAGCTGACGACAGCCATGCAGCACCTGTGCTGGCTCCTACTTGCGTAGGTCCCTTCCCTTTCAGGTTGGTAACCAGCATGTCAAGCCCAGGTAAGGTTCTTCGCGTTGCATCGAATTAAACCACATACTCCACCGCTTGTGCGGGCCCCCGTCAATTCCTTTGAGTTTCAACCTTGCGGCCGTACTTCCCAGGTGGGGCACTTAATGCGTTAGCTCCGACACTGAACCTTGCGGTCCAACATCTAGTGCCCATCGTTTACAGTGTGGACTACCAGGGTATCTAATCCTGTTTGCTACCCACACTTTCGTGCCTCAGCGTCAGTTACAGACCAGAAAGCCGCCTGCGCTGCTGGTGTTCTTCTCGATATCTACGCATTTCACCGCTACACCGAGAATTCCGCTTTCCTCTTCTGCACTCAAGAACAGCAGTATCAAAAGCAGAACCCGCGTTAAGCGCGAGTATTTCACTTCTGACTTACCATTCCGCCTACGCACCCTTTACACCCAATAATTCCGGACAACGCTTGCCCCCCCCGTATTACCGCGGCTGCTGGCACGGAGTTAGCCGGGGCTTTCTCTGGAGGTACCGTCAGATCCCGTAGGTTCGCTACGGAACTATTCGTCCCTCCTAACAGAGGTTTACAATCCTTAGACCTTCATCCCTCACGCGGCGTTGCTGGTTCAGCCTTTCGGCCATTGACCAATATTCCTCACTGCTGCCTCCCGTAGGAGTCTGGACCGTGTCTCAGTTCCAGTGTGGCCGATCACCCTCTCAGGTCGGCTACCGATTGTCGCCTTGGTGGGCTATTACCCCGCCAACTAGCTAATCGGGCGCAGGTCCATCCTCAGGTGATCCTTGCGAATCTTTAACAACAAGATCATGTGGTCTCGTTGCATTATGCGGTATTAGCCACGCTTTCGCGTGGTTGTTCCCCGCCCGAGGGTAGGTTACCTACGTGTTACTCACCCGTGCGCCGGTTTACGTCCCGCCGAAGCGGGATTTCTCCCTGACTTGCATGTGTTAGGCACGCCGCCAGCGTTCGTCCTGAGCCAGGATCAAACTCTTCGTTGTTTTCTTTTTTGCAAAAGAAAGTAAGGTTTGATTCCACAACTCGTTCAATTAAATTCCAAACAAAGGAATCAATTTGGGCCATGCACGCTTGCTATTTTACAAAGAACAGTATCCTACACAACACAACAGCTAAATTCTAAATCTGGACAGCGTTTAATATAAACATCTACGCGTCAAAAAGCAAGGATTTTCTTTGCGCTTTTCATACTTTTGTTACATCCTGCTAACACGCTTACAGTCGAGCATATATAAGATAAAATTTTCTCTCTAAATGTCAAGAATTTTTTGCCGAAATTTGTAATACCTCAGTTACGGGTGGACGGACCTCGGCGTTGCCGGAACCAAAGATGGTCTCGGAGGCTGGCTCCCCTTGGTTGTGAACGGTGAATGTTATGAGGTGTTCGGCGAAAAGAGTAGTTGATAGGGATCTTGGTTGGGATCGCACGCCAACGCATCCAGACAGGCTTTCAAGTTCAACCAAACATCACCGGACTGGCGTTTTTTCAGGGTGAGCAGCGTGGTCATCAAAGTCTCGCGAGTTTTCGCACCCGCGTCCGCCTGCGAGCCAAAACTAACTTTGCGGGCGATGACTAACTGTCGCAACTCCCGCTCGGCGAAATTGTTGTCGGCGGGAATCGAACGGTCGTGTGCCCAATGATACAGGCGATGCGCGTTTTCACGAAAGATATTTTGAATTTTCTGAATGCCCGCATGGTGCGCCGCGCTGTGCATGACCTGCTGAATTTCTATTTTCACTAGATCGGCGCGGGCATAGAAAACGTCGTCGGAGATTGGCAGCGTCCGAAGCTGTATAGCTTGGGCCAAAAGTGGCGCGGCGGTGTTGACGAAGTCTTGTACTTCTCGATGATCCGGAAATTCCTTACCCAGATCTTTGATCAGCCGCAGCAAGTGGGCATAGCAATACTGAATGACGCAAAGGACTTTGTTATAGGCGCGATAGCGATCGACAATCAGAGCGCCCAGCAAGGCCTCTTCGCCCAACACTTCTCTGACGACACGGGCCGAACGCGTGTGGCGAAGACGAAAGATCGTGATGGTGCGCGTCACAAAAATCCAGGCATAGCCGTTGCGCCCGTCAATGGGCCAGCCGGTTTCGTCGGCGTGTTTCACTGGGGCTTGACGATATTCCGCAATGAGTCGTGGCGGCACCGTCTGAAAGCGTTGCGCCAAATGATGCATGGCGTCGATCAAGGTGCCTTCGTTGATGTTCAAGCGCGTGGCCAAATGCCCGAGCGTGACTTGGTGAAGATAATGTTCCGTGGCCACATGCGCCAACACGCTATTGCTTAGTTTAAACTTGGGCAGCACGCCCGGGGCCTTGGCGCGAAAGACGCGCCGGCAAGCCGGACAGCGACGACACGAGAGTTGATAGAGAACTTTTTTGACGCGAACGGGCTCGACCTCGGTCACGGTGCGATCACGGCTGCCCAAGCTCACCAGCGGCACTTGGCAATCCGGACATATATGTTCGGTGTCAATCGGCAGCACGGCATCGGCTTCTTGTGCAGAAATGGCGGCGCGGCCATGCCCTTGATGTCCCTGGCGTGCCCCACCATTGTGGTGCTCGGCTTTGGTGCGGACCTTGAACGGCCTTTTGGAAGACGGCGTGGAAGAACCGAAATAGCCTTCATCGATTTTTCTTTGCTGATAACGCAGTTGCGCTTCCAGGGATTGGGTTCTTTCGCGCAGACGTTTGACTTCTTCCTGCAACTTGACACATTGCGGACAAAGCGGCCGCGTCAAGGTGAAGCGGCGATTTTTTAAGGCCGTGCTCATATCGTTTGACAGCGTTGACGAAAATTCAAATCGAGGGGATAGAGATAAACTTGTTTGATCGGTAGCCAGTTGGTGCTGGTGCGGTCGTTGCGGCCGCGGCCAACCGTCTCGCCAACACAGACCCAATTGGCGGCGCGATAGCAGGTGCCGTGAAATCGCTTTTTCTCGACAAAGGTCTCGACGAGCACAACATCATGGGCATAGACGGCCTGCCAATCGTTGCGAAGTCGGCGTGTGACGTGAGCCAAAATCCATGAAGCAAGATTGGTGATTTGAATCCACGGTAGAATGAGAAAGCGATGGTTATTGACGACGAGCGGCAGATTCTTCCGTCGCGCCTGATCATCCCAACCGATGAAGCGATCGCGACACGCCACCCGCCACGCGGCGGCAGAAAAGCCGATGGCAGCAAGTGGACGATGAGATAACGAGATCACATATTTGAGTTGTTCGCCGGCGCCTTGGCCATAGCCCAAATAATGATAAGCGCCAATCAGGCCATTGTACAATTTTTCGTGAACGGTTCGGCTGACCAAAGCAATCGTGAGGGCGGGAAAATCATGGATCACACCTCGCACGGGCGTGATCTCTAACGTTGACGGCAAAGCGGTGTGATTGCGATATCCGGGCCGGCGCGAGGGCTTTTTTAAAAGTGCCGGCAAAACGATGAGGCCACGTTGCTCAAGCTGACGCAACAGATCGCGACAAGCGATTTCACGATAGGCGCCATTGGCTTGCCGGAAATCCCAGATACGGCACAGCGTTTGGGAAAGATGGGTTCGGCCCAGGTGACCTTCGGTGTGAAGCAGATGGCGGATGAGTTCCAGATCCGTGTGGGTGATAATTCGATCGCGAATGCGTATTTCCTTCTCCATAATGAGTAGAAGATACGAAACGAAAAATTAAGACGCCAGTCTTTTTTTATAAAAATTGAATTTTTCTTTCAGTCGGTCGGCAGGTCGTTGTCCACCCGTAACTGAGGCATTACGGAGTAATAGCCATGCCCGTCACCACCATCGAATGGGTCGACCATAAAGTCAAGCTTATCGATCAAACCAAGCTGCCGGCAGAATTGGTTTATTTGCGC
>Ga0209172_10001626_pt1 | contig 45859 bp, 38 predicted proteins | sample LarsenN4metaG_FD_184113 | JGI IMG/M metagenome (GOLD analysis project Ga0209172, IMG submission 184113) | Hot spring sediment bacterial and archeal communities from British Columbia, Canada, to study Microbial Dark Matter (Phase II) - Larsen... ... | reverse complement strand
CCCAACGGCCTGGCCCTACGAGAAGGGTCCAAGGACGCGGCCAAGAGAAGAGGCCGCCAAGGAAAAGAGTGCCCGTTGACAGGGGCCGACTAATGGGTGACCCCTAGTCATGAGGACAACCCTCGCGACATGGACCTGGTCGGGCTGGACGCGGCCCTACGGGGCCTCCTCGCCCTCCGGTCCGGTGCGGTCGAAGACCTCCTGGGCGGCGAACATGGCGTTGAGGGCCGAAGGAAAGCCCACGTAGGGGGCCATGAGGAGGAGGATCTCCTTGATCTCCTCGCGGGACAGCCCCGCGTTCAGGGCGGCGTGAACGTGGGTCTTGAGCTGGGGCCTCGTGTGGCCGAGGGCGGTGAGGGCGCCAAGGGCCGCCGCCTCCCGGTATTTCGGATCGACGCCGGGCCGGGAGTAGACTTCCCCGAAGGCGAACTCCACGATGTACCGGGCCAGGTCGGGCGAGATGGCCCTCAGGCGCTCCACGGCGCGCACGCCCACCTCGCCGTCCACCTCCCTCAGCCGCCGCATTCCCCGTTCGAAGGCGCTTTCGTCGTTCATGGCCCGATCTCCCCCGAGGGCCTTCGTGAACAGGCCCTCTTGCCGCGTCACAACCCCTGCCGGATTCCGCGATGGAAAGGGCGAAACCTTCGAGAAAAGCTGTCTTTCACGAGGGAAACCCCGTTTTCTCCTCGACGGGGAGCGCCCTTCCCTCCCCGCTCCGCGGGCAGAGCCCGTGGAGCCTCACCCCACCCTTGGCGCGCCCTCGCCGAAGGCGCGAGGGCGCCCCGATCCCTTGATAGGTGAAGAAGGTCTTTCCTTCGGTTCATGGTTCCGCGCGCCTTCCGCGCCCTTTTTCTCGCTTCTTCACGGGATTGGGGCCCCTCCGTCCTCTTGCGCTTCGGCGTATCTTCTGGTATAAATGCGCTTTCGCGAAGGAGTTTCACCATGGCGAAGGTGTGCGATATCTGCGGAAAGAAGCCCTCCGTGGGCAACAACGTCAGCCACGCCCACAACCTCACCAAGCGGCGCTGGCTGCCCAACCTCCAGAACGTGAAGGCCGACGTCAACGGGACCACCAAGACCCTGCGCGTCTGCACCAAGTGCATCAAGGCCGGCAAGGTCCAGAAGGCCGTCTGATCCCCTCCACGAATTCGACCAGCGCGCGCGCCGCACGGGCGGAGGCTTGGCCTTCGCCCAATTTGTTTCGGACCTCCGCGGCGATGGCGGCGGCCCGGTCCTTCGCCTGCACCCCGTCCGCCAGCATCCGCTCCAGCTCCCCGCACACGCCCGGGCCCGTGAAAGCGTCCTGGATCCGTTCGGGGACGGCCTCCCGTTCCAGCACGACGTTCGGCAGACCCACCCTTGGGATTCTCACGAGGCGGCGGCCCACCTCGTAGGTGATCTTCTTCACGCGATAGACGATCACCTGCGGAACGCCCATCAGGGCGGCTTCGAGGGTGGCCGTCCCCGAGGCCACGGCGGCAGCGTCCGCGTGGCCCAGCACGTCCAGGTATTCGCCGGCCACCCGGCGGAGCGGACCGCCCGCGAAGGGTTCCCAAAGGGAATCGGGAAGGCCCTCCGCCCAGGGCACCAGCAGGGAGATCCCGGGCCGGCGCCCGGCGAGGAGGGATCCCGCTTCGGCGAGGATGGGCAGGTTGCGCCGGACCTCCGAGGCGCGGCTTCCCGGCAGCAGCGCCACCACGGGCTTGTCCAGGGGCAGTCCGTGCCGGCCGAGGAAGGCCCCCCGGGGGGAGGGCGGCCCGGCCAGCTCCGCGAGCGGGTGGCCGACGAACCGGACGTTCACGCCGCGCTCCCGCAGGAAGGTCTCTTCGAAGGGAAAGATCACGAGGCAAAGGTCCACCGCGTCCCTCAAGAACCGCGCCCGGCCCTTCCTCCAGGCCCAGACTTGGGGCGTGATGTAGTACACCACCGGGATCCCGAGGGCCCGCGCCTTTCGGGCCAGCCTGAAGTTGAAGTCGGGGAAGTCCACCAGGACGACGGCGTCGGGCCTCCGCGCGCTCAGCGCCTCCTTGAGGAGCCCCATGTCCCGCCAAAGGGAGGGGAGACGGGACAGGACCTCTCCGATCCCGACCACCGCGAGGCGCTCCATGGGAACGAGGATCTCGGCCCCCTCTCCCGCCAGGGCGGGCCCTCCGGCGCCGAACCAGGAGGCCGCGGCGCCCGTCCGGCCGAAGGCCCGGACCAGGGCCGCCGCGTGCCGGTCGCCCGAGTGCTCCCCGGCCACCACCATCAGGTTCCGCGCGTTCCCCATCAGGCCTCCGAAGCCAGTGTAGGGGGAACGATACCGCGAATCAATGAATCGGCGCGGCCTCGAGATGCCGGGTTCCACCCCGGGAGGAGAGGCCCTTTCGCCGGCCGGAACCCGCGGGAGGACCCTTGGCCGGACGACCCCTCTGGCCCCGCTCCGCCGCGGCGGCGCCGTTCCCCGCCGTGGGCCACAAGCCTTGCGCGGGGCTGGAATGGCGAGTAGAATGAAGTTCTTGCACTTTGGAGGACCGCCTCGATGAACGTGCTCAAGACCATGCGCACCATGGGATCGCTCAAGATCCTCCTCTGGATTCTCGTTTTCGCCTTCATCGCCGCCATGTTCACCATGTGGGGAGGCGGCCTGGAAGCCGAGAGGGGAGCCTCCATGTTCGGGCCGGAGTTCGCCGTGAAGGTCGGCGAGGACAGCCTTCCTCCCGGCGTCTTCCAGCTCCAGTACCGCTTCTACACAGAGCAGATGAAGCGGATGCTCGGGGATAACTTCAGCGACAGCTTCCTGAAGGGGGCCCCCCAGCGCGTGGCCGACGGGATGGCGGACCAGATCATCCTCGCCCAGCTCGCCAGGAAGTACGGCCTGCACGTGGGCGACAAGGAAGTGGCCGAAGCCATCCAGCGCATGTACCAGTTTCAGGATCCCGCCACCGAGTATCCGGAGACTCTCGCCAGAATGGGCATTTCCGCCTCGGAGTTCGAGGCGGTGATGCGGAACGAACTCGTCGTGGAGAAGCTCCGGAACTTCCTGACAGACGCCTCCTACGTTCCTCCGGAGGAGTTGAAGCGCCGCTTCGTCGAGGAGAACGAGAAGGTCAACGCCATGCTCGCCCTCGTCCCATCGGCCAAGTTCCTCCAGCAGGTGCCCCCCCCCACCGAGGCCGAACTCAAGGCCTATTTCGAGACCCGCAAGAAGGATTTGGAGGCGCCCGAGAAGCGGTCCATGGAGTTCGTCCAGGTCTCCGAGGCCTCGATCCGGCGGGCCATCCGGATCGACGAGGGCCGACTGAAGGAGTACTACCAGAGCCACCTCGCGCAGTTCTCCACCCCCGCGAACCAACGGCGCGCGAGCCACATCCTCATCCGCTCCTCCGAGGGCGAGCCGCCCTCCAAGCGCGCGGAGGCCCGGAAGCAGGCCGAGGAGGTGCTCTCCAAGGTCCGCGCGGGAGGCGATTTCGCGGTCCTGGCCCGCCAGTTCTCGGAGGACACGTCCAACGCGGGACAGGGCGGGGACCTCGGTTGGTTCCCCCGGGAGAGGATGGTGCCCGCCTTCTCCGCGGCGGTCTTCGACCAGGCCAAGACCGTGGGTGAGGTGCTGGGTCCGGTGGAGACGGCTTTCGGCTACCACGTGATCCGGCTCACGGGGATCGGCGGCGGCGCCAAGCCCTTCGACGAGGTGAAGGAGCAGGTCCGCCAGGCCATGATCCTCGGCGACCCCGCCTACCAGAATCAGACCAAGACGCTCCTGGAAGAGGCCCGCAAGGCCCTCGCGGAGGCGAAGGACGAGGCCGGCGTGAAGGCGGCGGCCGCCAAGTTCTCCCTGGAGGTCGTCAAGATCGAGAAGCCCTTCGCCAAGAAAGACACGATGGGCGCGCTGGGCCGGGACCCCAAGCTGGCTGAAGCGGTCTTCAAGGCCGAGGCGGGCAAGTGGTCGGAGGAGATCAAGGTCCGCGACACCTTCGTCCGCTTCAAGGTCCTCAAGGTGGAGCCCCCTCACCCCGCGGCCTTCGAGGAGGTTCGCCAGGACCTGGAGCGCCAGTGGAAAGACGAAAGGGCCTTCGAGCACGCCAGGACAAGAGCCACCCAGTTGCGCGCCGCCGCCGTGAGCGCCTCGGCCCTCGAATCCGAGGCGAAGGCCGCCGGACTCTCGGCGCAGGCTTCGGGGCTCATCAACGCGAAGGGCAGTCTTCCCGGAGTCGGGTTCGACGCGCAGTTGAATGAGGCTCTCTTCAAGGCCAACGTGGGCGACGTCGTGGGCCCCGTGAAAACCAAGTTCGCCTACGTGGTGGGGGTGGTGACCGAGAAGCAGGCGGCCGACCTGGCCGCCTTCGAGAAGCAGCGCCCGGAGTTCGACAGGACTCAGCGTCGCGAGGCCGCCACTCGTTTTCTTGACGACTACTTGGAATCTCGGAGGAAGGAGCTGGAGGCGGAGAAGGCCATCGAGTACAACACGTCCCTCATCCAGAAGCTCGAGCCGTCCGACCGCTCCTGAGCCGGCAAGGACCATGAGACCTCCCCGGATCCAGCGGAGGCTCCTGTTTGGCGCGGCCTGCCTCCTCATTGCTTCGGCGGCCTCGGCGGTGGGGCTGGGGCTGGACCTTGAGGTCCGCTGGCCCCCGGTGGTTCTCGGCGGAACCCTCTACCTCTTCGGGGAGGAGGGGAGGATGCAGATCCTCTCGCCCGGAGAAGCCGCGCCTCAGTGCTCCATGGCCCGTTTGGATCCGACAGTGGCTCCCGTGTCCTGCGCCGGGGCCGTGTGGGTCCTGGACGGAAAGGGGCTCCTCTGGCGGATCGCCGATGGACTCCCCAAGATCGAAGGAGACGGCTTGGAGGGCGCCGTTGCTCTGCTCCCGGGTCGTCCACGCCCTGCCGTGCTTTGCAGGGATCGGCTGATTCTCCCTTCGGGCGACGTCCGCACCCTGTCGTTTCCGGCCGCCTCCGCGAACGCCCTCGCCGACGGAGGTTGGTGGGTGAGGGGCGGGGAGGAGGCCGCGCGTTTCGGCCCCGAAGGGGACCTCCGCTGGACGTGGGCGCCCAAGAAGGGGTCCCCCGAGAGCGCCGTCCTCGCGGGAGACCGGATCTACACGGGGACCTCCTCTGGCGCGCTCGTGGCTCTTGCAGACCGGGACGGTCGGCTCATCCTGAAGTACCGCGCGGGAGGCGGTCTGACCGGTCCTCCAGCGGCCTCGGACGGACTCGTCTTCTTTGCCACGACGAACCACTTCGTGAGGGCCCTGCGGCCCTCGGGCCAGGTTGCCTGGCACTACCGGACCGAGGGGCGCCCCGCCTTCGGCCCCTGGAGAATCCCTCAGGGGCTCCTTCTGGCCGAAGCCGCCGGGAACCGCCTCGTCCTGCTCTCCCCCGCGGACGGAAAGGCCGTCTGGACCTGGAGGTGCCCCGAGGGGAGCCTGCTCATGGAGCCGGTTTTGGACGGCTCCCGGGTCTGGGTCCTGGCGTGGGGCTCCTCGCGGACGCCCTGGCTCCACGCCGTAGACCTTCCTTCCCCTCCGCCGTCCGGGGTTCCGAAATGACCCCCGCCCCCCTCTTCGTCACGCCGGACGGATGGGCCCCGGGGCGGGAGCTGGAGGGCTTCCTCCGAGAGGTCCGCCCGTATGGGGTTCTTCTCTTCGCCCGCCACCTCAAAGGCCCTTCCCAAGTGCGCGAGCTGTGCGCCTGTGTGCGGGAGGCTCTTCCCGAAGCGCCTCCCAGGATCGCGTTGGACCAGGAGGGCGGAAGGGTGAGCCGCCTTTCCGCGTTGGGCGCGCGCTACCCGGGCGCCTCCGAAATGAAAGGCGATGCCGCCCGGGTGGAGGCCCTCGCCTTCGAAATGGGGGAGCACCTGAAGGACCTTGGGTTCACGGATGACTTCGCGCCCGTCGCCGATCTCGGCCCCGCCCTGCCTGGAACGGGTCTGGAGGGGAGGGTCTACGGGGAAGAACCAGGCGTCGTCACGGAGTGCTGCCGGGCCTTTCTCCGGGGGCTGGAGCGCGCCGGAGTGCGGGGTTGTCTCAAGCACTACCCGGGATTGGGCGGGTCCCGAGTGGACAGCCACGTAGAGCTTCCCGTCCTGGAGGGAAGCGCCGAGGCCCGCAGGGACCATTTCGAACCCTACCGACGCCTGGCCGCGACGGCGCCCGCGGTCATGGTGGCCCACGCCGCGGCGGAGACCTACGCCGATCCCTCCCCCACGTCCCTGAACCGCGAAGTGTACGAAGAGCTGCGCGCCATGGGAGCGCGGGGCATCCTCCTCACCGACGATCTGTCCATGGGGGCTCTGGACGGGGTGGGTCCCCTGCCCGATCGGTTGCATGCGTGCCTGGAGGCGGGGGCGGACGCGGCCATCGTGGTGTATCCTCAGGAGGATGTCCTCGGGGCTCTGGCCCGGGCGCGGCGCAGCCCGGCCTTTGAGGAGGCCGCGTCCAGGCTGGCCGAGGTTTCGAAGAGGCTGAAGCCATGACCGGAAGGCGTCCTCCCTGCATCCTCATCGTGGACGATTCCCAGGGGCTCCGCGTCGAGATCCGGGAGATCCTCAAGGCGGAGGACCCCGAGACCGTCTTCCTGGAGGCGGGCGACGGAATCGAGGGCTTCCGCACCCTCTTGGACAACCCCGTGGACCTGGTCCTCTGCGACCTGGTCATGCCCGCCATGGATGGGTTCAAATTCCTTCAGATGCGGGCCTCGCGTCCGGAGCTGGAAAAGGTCCCCGTGCTCATCCTCACGGCGGTGGACGAGGTGGACCAGAAGGTGAAGCTCCTGTCGGCGGGCGCCCAGGATTACATCGTGAAGCCCTTTCACCCGGGAGAGCTGGTGGCCCGGGCCGCCGCGCACTTGAGGAGGAAGATTCTCGAGGACGAGTTGAGGCAGAAGAACGCCCTCCTGCTGGAGCTCTCCACCACAGACGGGCTGACCAAGATCTACAACCGCCGCCACTTTCTGGAGCTCGCTCAGGCCGAGATGGAGCGAAGCCGGAGACTGGATCTCCAGCTGTCCCTCTTCATCTTCGACGTGGACCACTTCAAGGAGATCAACGATACGGGCGGACACGAACTGGGAGACCGAATCCTGGTTTCCGTGTGCGAGGCGGCGCAGGTCCACCTGCGAAAGTACGACGTCTTCGCCCGGTACGGGGGGGACGAGTTCACCGTCCTGTTTCCCCAGACGGCCCCCCAGAAGGCGCTGACGGTGACCCGGAGGCTGGAAGAGGCCGTGGCTTCCCTGTCCCCCGAGGATACGGGCGGTCGGGTGGTCCGCATCAGCGGCGGACTCTCCGCCCTGACGCCCGAGTGCCTCACCCTGGACGATCTGATCCGCTCGGCCGACGCCGCGCTCTACCGCGCCAAGCAGAAGGGCCGGGGCCGCGTGGTCCTGGCCTGGGACAAGGACTGAGCACCCGGATCCGCCGGGAGTTCGACGGTGTCCCGGACGCCCGTCCCCCGCGGTTCTTCCTCGCCGCTCACCCATCGCCTTCCTCCAAATCCACCGGGCGGTCCTGGGGAGGGCGCCCCTTTCTCCACCCGATGTGGAAGCAGTCGCGGCCCTTGATGGAGAGGAGGGCCAGCAGGGCGGCCAAATCCAGAGCGAGAACGAGGGCGGTGATCACGTTGAAGACCTTCAAGCCCAGGAGGGTCGCGGGGGGAAGCCGGTCGGAAAAGGAGTACCACATGCGAAAGGGGACCTGCGAGATCCCCACGGCGCTCTTGGATACGACCACGGCGGCGGAGTACGCGACGCCGCACCACCAACCCGCGGGGTGCCTCATGCGGACGACAATCCCCAGCGTGAAGAGCAGGACGGCCGGAACGGCGAACAGCAGGAGGAAGTAGGCGACGAGCCGCACGGGACTGGATGCGCCGAAGTGGCCCGTGCGGAGGGCCGCCAGGAGCAGGAGGGCGCCTCCGGCGCACCACTCCAGGCCCTTGAATTGAAAGTAAGCCCCCAGGGCCCGCGACCGGGTCGTGGGCTCGACGGGCTCGAGGGCGTCGGAGGGGTTCATGGGTCCTCCTTGAAAATCCCCGGCTTCAGGCCAGTCTCGCCTTGAGCGCCGCGAGGATGAAGGGATCGATGGCCCCGTCCAGCACGGCGTCGGCGTTGCCCACCTCGGTTTCCGTGCGATGGTCCTTGACGAGCCGGTAGGGCTGGAGGACGTAGGACCGGATCTGGCTTCCCCAGGCGATGTCCTTCTTCGAGTCCTCCAGGGCCTTGCGCTCCTTGTTGCGCTTCTCGATTTCGAGCTGGTAAAGCCTGGACTTCAGGATTTTCCAGGCGGTCTCGCGGTTCTGGAGCTGGCTCCGCTCGTTCTGGCAGGTGACCACGATGCCCGTCGGGAAGTGGGTGATGCGCACGGCCGTCGAGACCTTATTGACGTTCTGGCCCCCGTGGCCTCCCGCTCGGTAGATGTCCACGCGCACGTCCTTGTCGGCCACTTCGATCTCGATTTCCTCGTTCACCTCGGGCGAGACGTAGACCGAGGTGAACGAAGTGTGGCGGCGCGCGGCGGCGTCGAAGGGCGAGATGCGCACGAGCCGGTGGACGCCGCTTTCCACCTTGAGGTACCCGTAGGCGTAGTCGCCCTTCACGAGAAAGGTGACGGATTTGATTCCGGCCGTGTCCCCGTCCTGGTAATCCCAGAGGTCGACCCCGTAGCCCCGACGCTCGGCCCATCGGACGTACATGCGGTAGAGCATGAGCGCCCAATCCTGGCTCTCGGTTCCGCCGGCCCCGGGGTGGATCGTGACGATGGCGTTGTTGATGTCGAGTTCGCCGGAGAGGAGAGCCTTGACCTCCAGCTCCTCCACGAAGGGCCGGAGCGCCTCCAGGGTGGACCCGAATTCGGCGCCCGCGTCCTCGCCCGCTGCTTCGAACTCCAGGAGGGTGTCGAGGTCTCCCAGGAGCCGCTCCAGCCGGGCCAGGTCGTTCATCCGTCCCTCAAGGGCTCGCTGCTCCTTGAGCAGTCCGGCGGCCCTCTGGGGGTCGTTCCAGAAGTCGGGTGCGGCGGTCAGGGCGTGGATCGAGTCGAGGCGGGACCGGGTGCCGGCTTCGTCAAAGACAGCCCCGAAGATCGATGGACTTCTCCCTCAGGGTCCGGTATTCCTGCTTGTGCTCTTCCAGAATCATCGCCCACCTCTGCGGCTCGGGACATCCCATCCCGCGCCGGCGAAAGCCTAGTATTCATCCTTCATGTAGTTGGGCGCCTCTTTGGTGATCACCACGTCGTGGGCGTGGCTCTCCCTCAGGCCCGCCGTCGTGACCCGCATGAAGCGGGCCTTCCGTCGGAGGTCCTCCACCGTGGAGCTGCCCGTGAGCCCCATGCCGGAGCGGAGGCCGCCCATGAGCTGGGTCACCACGAACTCGAGCGTGCCCTTGAAGGGCACCATCCCTTCGATGCCCTCGGGCACCAGTTTGGAGAGAGGCGCCTCGCCTTCCTGGAAGTACCGGTCCGCGGAGCCCGCCTTCATGGCCGAGAGGGAGCCCATGCCCCGGTAGGCTTTGAAGGTGCGGCCCTGGTAGAGGATGGTCTCCCCCGGCGCCTCCTCCGTGCCCGCGAAGAGGCTGCCGATCATGACGGAGTGGGCGCCCGCCGCGAGGGCCTTCACCACCTCGCCAGAAAACCGCACGCCGCCGTCGGCGATGATGGGGACGCCGCTCTTGGCCGCCTCCCGGGCGCACTGGCTGATGGCCGTGATCTGCGGCACCCCCGCGCCCGTGACGATGCGGGTCGTGCAGATGGAGCCCGGACCGATCCCCACCTTCACGGCGTCCGCTCCCCGGTCGATGAGCGCGCGGGTCCCCTCCGGCGTGGCCACGTTCCCCACGATGAGCTGGGCTTCGGGGAGGGCCTCCTTGAGAAGGGCGGCGGCGTCGAGGACGGCCTGGGAATGGCCGTGGGAAGAATCGAGCACGAGGGCGTCCACGTGCACGCCGAGGAGGGCCTGGGCCCTCTCCACGATATCGGGCCCAACCCCGAGGGCCGCTCCCACCCGGAGCCGGCCCATTTCGTCCTTGCAGGCGTTGGGGAACTTGATCTTCTTCTGGATGTCCTTGACGGTGATGAGCCCCTTCAGGTGGTACTGGTCGTCCACAACGAGGAGCTTCTCGATCTTGTACTGCTGGAGGAGCCTGCGGGCCTCCTCGAGGGTCGTGCCCACGGAAACGGTCTTGAGGTTCTCCTTCGTCATGAGGTCGCTCACGGGAAGGTCCGTCCGGTCCTCGAACCGCAGGTCCCGGTTCGTCAGGATCCCCAGGAGCCGTCCGTCGGGGGCCGTCACGGGCACGCCCGATATGCGGAACTTCCGCATGAGATCGAGGGCCTCGCTGACCTTCCGCTCCGGGCCGATGGTGATGGGGTTGGTGATCATCCCCGCCTCGGAGCGCTTGACGCGGTCCACGTCCTCCACCTGCCTCTCGAGGCTCATGTTCTTGTGGATGATGCCGATCCCACCCTGGCGGGCGATGGCAATGGCCAGGCTCGCCTCGGTGACGGTGTCCATGGCGGCGGAGACGAGGGGGATGTTGAGCCGGATCTTGCGTGTCAGGAAGGTGCCCGTGTCCACCTGCTGGGGATGCACGGTGGAGTGCGAGGGGACCAGCGTGACGTCGTCAAAGGTCAGGGCGAGGGACGGCGTTTCTTCCAGCATGCCTCGGCTCCTTTAAAGCCCTAAGAATACCGCAGGTTGCGGCAAATGAAAAGGTCGGCGGCGCCGGTCCGGGGTCCGAATTGCGCGGGCGCCTTCGGGCGTTTACCATAGGGCGCTGGGAGGGCCCATGGGCCTCGAAGGCAACCTCCGAACCATCGTGCTCTCCGACGTGCTCCAACTTCTTTCGTCGAGCCGAAAATCGGGGATCCTCCACGTCCGCAACGTGCAGGGCGTCGTAAAGAAAATCTACTTCAAGGACGGCGCGATCTATTCCACCGCCTCGTCGGACCCCCGCGAATATCTGGGCCACTTCCTCATCAGCCGAGGCTACCTGTCCGAGGAGCAGCTGAACAAGGCGATGGAGACGCAGCTCCAGACGGGGATCAAGCTCGGGAAAATCCTCGTGATGGTGGGGATCCTGGAAGAGGCGGAGCTCGCGGCCATGCTGACGCTGAAGGCCGAGGAGACGCTCTACGGCCTCTTTCTTTGGGAGGACGGGCAGTTCGTCTTCGAGGAGGCGGACTCCGCCCAGGAGGACATGTTCCACATCTCCCTGGACGTCACGTCTCTCATCATGGAGGGCATACGCCGGAAAGACGAATGGGGAAGGATCCGAGCCGTCTTCCCCACGAGCCGGACGGTCCTTCGCCCAACCGGAGAGCCGCCCGACGCGGGCACGGCGCCCTCGGGGTCGTTTCTCCACCGGGTCTGGAGAGGATTCGACGGCCAGAAGTGCATCGCCGACGTGGCCCTCGATCTCCACGCCACGGAGTTTCAGGTCTCGGAGGCGGCCTTCCGGCTCCACGCCAAGGGGCACCTCGAGACGGCCGGCTCCCGGGAATCCCCGGACGAGATCACCTACACCTCCATCCAGAGGCGGCTCCTCGAGGAGGCCGCCCTGGCGCTGGAGGAGCGCCGGTTCGAGGAGGCGGTTCACCTCTACCGGTACCTCCTGCGGACCATGCCCGACGACGAAGAGGTCCACCGGGGCCTGTCCATGGCGGAGGGGGGCGCCTGCCAGGTGTACTTCCGCGACGTGGTGCCCCTCTCCACGGTCCTCGTCCTCGCCGTTCCCATGGACCGGCTCGCCGCCGAGGACCTGTCTCCCCAGGAGGGGTTTCTGGCCTCCCGGGTCAACGGCACCTGGGATGTGGCGTCCATCCTCAAAGTCTCCCCCCTCACCGAACCCGAGGCCCTCAAGGCCTTCCGGAAGCTCCTGGAGAAGGGGATCCTTCGCCCGAAAGGAGGGTGACGGCTCCGCGCGCGGCCATCCCCCGCCCCGCCCCGGTTTCTCTCCCCTTGCCACCGCCCGTGCCCCGCGAAAAGGGCCACCCGCACCGCGGGTGGCCCAAACGCCCCAAAAGGGGCTTCGGGGGAGGGCAATCAGAGGGCGGGTCCGGGGGGCTCCTCGGTGACGGCCGGGCGGATCCCGTCGGTGTCCGCCTTCAGGTGGAGGGGCTCACCGGGAAAGCGGGCTTCCGCCTCCAGCCCGTCGCCGCGGGTCCGCCACGTCACCACCGTGAGCGAGGAGGCCTTCTGGTTCCACAGGACGGGGTCGACCACCACCCTTCCTGAGGCCTGCCCCTTGAGCGAGACGAATTCCTGGTAGGCCTTTCCCGCCGGCTGGCTCGTGCCCAGGGCCCACTCGGGATCGTTCGTCACGACGGCGTAGCCGCCGGCTACGAGGAAGACGGGAGCGCCGTCCCCCGCGGGCCCTTCCGACTTCCACCTCCACAATCCGGCTCCCTTGTATGCCTCGCGCTGGATCGGGAACTGGGAGGCGATCTTTGTGGTGAGGATGTCTTCCAGGCGCCGGGCGTCGCGAAGGGAAACCAGAAACGCGGCGCGCTTGTGTCCCGAGTTTGGCCCGGCGGAACCGAGGACGAAGGACCATTCGTCGCCGATGGTCGGGAGGACGTCGTTCGAGAAGGAAAGGCCCAACCTGCCCTCGGCGGCGCCGATCCCCGCCCGGATCCAGCCCATTTGATCGGGGGGCAGGGCATTCTGGAGTTCGTCCATGGCGGTCTTGTAGAGCCCCGCCGGATCTTTGCCGCCGCCCCAGAGGTAGATTTCTCCGTCCCGGGGGAGCCGTCCGCTCGTGTCGGGAGTTCGCGCTCCTCCCTCGGCGAGGATCCTCCAGAGGCCCGTGGGGGGATCCCCGAAGCCTAGCCACATTCGAGTCCGCCAGCCCTCGGCCTCGCCCTGGACGGGCGGGCCCGTCCAAACACCCAACGGGCCTACGCTCTCCGGGGCGAGCAGCTTCTGCGCGGGGGAGGCCAACGCCTTCAGAATCTCGCCCCCCATCTTGCCCATCCCGAAGGACGGTTCGGCGGGCCTGTCCGGAGGCGTCTCCTCGGGCGCCTTCGGGCCGGCTCCCGGCGTTTCCGGGACCACCGTACCCTTTTCGACGGGGGCCTTGCCGGACTTGACGGCGGCCAATTCCTTGAGGGCCTGGCCGAAGAAGCCCCTGGCCGCGTACAGGACCGCCCCCTTGTCCGGTTGGAGGTGGGCGAGGGTGCGTTTGAAGTCGGCGTCGGCGGAGAGCCGGTCTCCCTCGGGAACGAGGACGGCCCGGGCCGATTCAAGGCCCGTGGCGAAAACGCCCCAGTTCTCGCCCACACCGTAGAAGAACTCGTCGAAATCCCCATGCCGGTTTCCGGCGATTTCCGCAACCTTGAAGAGGCGCACGCCGCCGGACTCACCGGCGGGCGTCACGTCCTTCACGTGTTCCTTCAGGAACGCCTCGAGCTGGGCCGCCTGTCCGGGGGCGAGTTCGATGAGGCCGGCGACCTGGAACTCGGAGCCTGCCTTCCAGAGGCCGATGGCGAAGGGCTGTCCCGCCAGGACCGTGGGAAGGTCCGTGGGCCGGACGGGCTGGGAGGCCCAGACCTGGCCGAGCACCTGGAGCATCGGGTCCTGGCCCCGGGCGGCTTTGGCCGCTTCCGCTTGTTCGCGGTCGATGGTGAGCCACTGGCCCAGTTCACGGATCTCCGCGAAGACCAGGGTGCTTGCGGGGAACCGGTCGGCGAGGCCGCGGTAGGAGCCGGTCCCCCGCTGGCTGTACCAGTATCCCAACAACCCGATCAGGACGACGCCGGCGAGCACCCAGAGCCAAGCAAACCTTTTCATGGTCACCACCTCCCGCGGCCACACAGGGACGTATACGGCGAAGAGTCTCAGGGAGTTTTCGAGCCCCTCTCCATGGATCAAGGGGCCTATTGGCAAGGGCACGCGGAAAGTGTATCCTTTTGATGCACCGCGGAGGGCCGCATGGACCGAAGAGCTGGATGGACGGGGCTGGCCATGGCGGCCTGGGCGGCGACGGTGGTGGCCTCCCAGGTCATTCAGGTGCTCGTGGGACTCTCGCCCGATGGCAAGGCCAAACTGCCCCAAGGGGTCCGTCTGGAGGGGAATTCATTTGTGGTCGAGGACGCGGCCATGGAGGTCCGGGTCTCCGCCTTGGACCCGGCCGGCCGGGCCGGCTTCTTCGCCGGCCTGGGCCTCCAGGACCCGTTCCGCGACGTCCTGCCCGAGGAGAACTACGTCTTTTTCAAGGTTCGGTTTGAGAACCGCCACAAGGAAGAGGACCTCTCCTTCTCCCCCGTCAACACGCTGTTTGGAAACGCGGCCGCCCTCGACGAGGTCCGCCTCTACCAGACCTTCTACCGGGACAAGGCGGGGCAGGAAAAGCTGGCCGCCGCGGGAAAAGGCCTCTTCGTCAAGACCCTGATCCTCCCCCCCGGGACCCATATCGAGAGGCTTCTGGTCTACCAGTACGACGATCCCTACCCGGTGCGGAAGATCCCCCTCATCTTCGGAGGGATCCTCCAGGGGCGCCAGGGCAAAGATGTGGAGTTCCCCTTCCGGGCCACCTTCAAGAAGGAGAAGAGACGATGACGGCGGGCATCCTGGACGGGAAGAAGATCGGGGAAGAGATCCGCGCCGAGGTCGCCGCGGCGGTCAGAAGCCTCCGGGAACGCGGGTTCAGGCCGCCCGGGCTGGCTGCCGTGCTGGTGGGGGACCATCCCGCGAGCCGGGTGTACGTGGGGTCCAAAGTCAAAGCGTGCGCGGAGGCGGGTGTCTTCTCCGAGAAGATCGAGCTGCCCGTCTCCACGACGACGGAGGAGCTCCTGTCGGTCGTAAACGCCCTCAACGGGCGCGAGGACGTGGACGGGATCCTGATCCAGTTGCCCCTCCCGCCTCAAATCGAGGAGGAGGCGGTCCTTCGGGCCGTGGATCCCGCCAAGGACGTGGACGGATTTCACCCCGTGAACTTCGGCCTGATGACCCTCGACCGGCCCGGTTTCGAGCCCTGCACCCCGGCGGGCGTGATGGAGCTTCTCAGGCGTTATGAGGTGCCCCTGAAGGGACGCCGGGCCGTGGTGGTCGGGCGCTCCCATATCGTGGGCAAACCGATGGCCCTCCTGCTTTTGAGGGCCCACGCCACGGTGACCATCTGCCATTCCCGGACGCAGGACCTCGCCGCCGTGTGCCGGGAAGCCGACATCCTCGTGGCGGCCATCGGCAGGACCGCTCTCCTGACCCACGACCACATCCGGGAGGGGGCCGTGGTCGTGGATGTGGGGATGAACCGCGTGACGGATCCCGAGGAGGCCCGCCGCCTCTTCGGAAGCGACGAGAACCGCGTCCGGATCGTTCGCGAGAAAGGTGGGACCCTCGTGGGCGACGTCTTGCCCACGGCCATGTGGGAGAAGGCGTCCTTCTACACGCCCGTCCCCGGAGGGGTGGGCCCGCTGACCATCGCCATGCTCCTGTCCAACACCCTGAAATCCGCCCGCCTCCGGTTGGGCGCCTGATGGTGCAACGGTCAGGGGAGGCGACCCGGGGAGGTGGCTCCTTGTTCCACGCAGGTCTCACCGGAGGAATCGGGTCCGGCAAGTCCACCGTGGCGCGGCTCTTCGCGGAGAAGGGGGCGATCACGCTGGATGCCGATTGCCTGATCCGGGAGATGCTGGCCCCCGGCGGCCGGGCCGTGGCCGCCGTGGCGCGGGCTTTCGAGGGCGTGGAGGGCCCCGACGGGGGCATCGACCGGAGGGCGCTGGCCGACCGCGTTTTCGCGGACCCCGGCGCGAGGAAGCGCCTGGAGTCCATCCTCCACCCCCTGGTGGTGAGCGAGCGTCGGAAGAGGCTTGAGGCGATCCGGGAAGAGAGGGGAGAGGACGCCATCGTGGTGTCCGAGGCGGCCCTCATCTTCGAAGCGGCGACGGCGGGGGAGTTCGACGCCACGATCCTCGTCACGGCGCCCCTGGAGGTGAGAAGGGAGCGCCTGCGCGCCGCCGGCTGGCCGGATGGCGAAATGGACCGGCGCGCCGCGGCCCAATGGGGCGACGAGCGGAAACGACCCCTGGCCGATTTCGTGGTGGACAACGGGGGGGACCTGGACCGGACGCGCCGAGAGGTGGACCGGGTGTGGGAAAAACTGAGGGAGCGGAGTCGTGCGCGTGGATGAAACCGAAGTCGCAGACCTCCTGGCGAAGGCGTCCGGAGGGGACGGCGGGGCCGACTTCTTCGCTCAGGTCCGGAGGAGCCTCCGGGTGGCGTGGGAGAGGGGCGGCCCGTCGGAAGCCTCCGCCGGGATCGACGAGGGCGCCGGCCTTCGCTACCGGCTCGGGAATTCGGATCGGTACGCCTGGTGCGACGGCCTGGACCCTTCCCGACTCGCGGGCCTCTTGAGCCAATCCTCGGAGGCGGCCGCCCCCGGGGCGCCGGTTCCCCGGGTCACCCCCCCGAAGGAGGAAGCCCTGGAAACCCTCGAGCCCCTGGAGTCCGCCCAGGAGTGGTCGGAGGTCCTCGCCGTCGCCGAGTCCGCCGCCCTCCGAAACGCGCCCGCGGGGGCCGAGTTCTCGGCGGTGGTCCACCGGACCCGGGAGAGGATCTGGTCGGCGCGGCCAGGAGGGCCCCTCGTCACCGAGGAGAGGTTTCGCGGCATGGTCTACCTTCGGGTCGTCGCAAGGAGATCCGGCCGGGTGAGTCAGGCCTCGCGCGTGGTCGCCGCGGGAGGAGCGCCCGGCTCCTGCCTGGCCCGGCTGGAGGCCGGGGCGGTTCAGGCCGCCGAATGGGTCCGCCGCCAGGGAGAAGGCGGCGCGGCGCCCCAGGGGGAAGTCCCCGTCGTGCTGGGTCCATGGGCCGCAGGGGTGGTCCTTCACGAGGCGGTCGGGCACCTCCTCGAGGCCGACCGCGCGGAGGATGGGTCGGGCCCCTTCGCGGGCAGGATCGGAAAGCCCGTGGCTCCGGAATGGCTGCACCTCTTGGAGGAGGGGCCCGATCCGGAGGACGGCCTGGGAGGGTTGGACGACGAAGGACGGGCGGTTCGCGAATGGCCCCTGATCGAGGGCGGGGCCTTGCGCGGCTTCCTGACCGACGGCGCCACGGCGGAGAAGCTCGGCCTCCCACCGTCGGGCCATGGCCGGCGGGAATCCTACCGTTACCCCTGCCTGCCCCGAATGCGCCGGCTGGCCCTTCGGGCGGCCTCTCCGTCGGGCGCCCTCGAGGACAGCCTGGACTTCGGGCTCTGGGTGACAAGGGTGGGCGGGGGGCGCGCGGCGCGCGGAGGAAGCGGAGTCGCCTTCCCCGTCACCGAAGGGTTCCTCGTGAGGAATGGGAGGGCGGCCGAACCCGTGCAGGGAGCCGTCCTGCAAGGGACCCCTCAAGAATGGCTTTCGGCCCTCGAAGCGGCGGGCGATGAGACCGAGAAGACGCTGGGAATCAGCCTCAAGGCGGGGCAGAGCGTGGCGGTGTCAGAACGCATGCCGTCGCTCCGGTTCAGGAAGCTGAACGTGCTGGGGGTGGAGACGTGTTGACGAAGGCGCTGCTCCTGATACGGGAGGCGGAGACGGCCGACGCGCTGGCCTCGTGCCTCCCTCTGCACTGGGTGGAAGAGCGGGCGGAGAGCGGGGAGGACGCCCTCGCGCGGCTGGCCCTGGGAGGGGTGGAGATCATCTTCGCCGACCTGGATCAGCCCGGCGTGCGGGGCGAGAACCTCCTCTCCCAGTTGCGCACGCTCGCCCCGTGGACGCCCATTCTGGTCGTCCTCAGGGAGGACCGGAGGCAGGACGCCGGGGCGCTCCTGGCCCGGGGTGCCTCCGAAGTCCTGCTCACCCCCCTGTGTCCGCCGGAGGTCCGCGTGCGCATCGAGGGCGCCCTGGCGCGGTCCCCACGGCGGCCCTCCCAGCCCTTGGCCAAGTCGGAGGAGGCCATCCTCATGGGCCAGTCTCCGGCCATGATCGGCGTGCGGGAGCAGATGGCCATCGTCTCCCCCACGGAAATCCCCGTGCTGGTCCTCGGCGAATCGGGCACCGGACGCGGCGTCATCGCCCGCCAGATTCATTTTCAGAGCCCGCGCAACAAGGGGCCTTTCGTCGTCGTCAACTGTCAGGGGGTCCCGGAAGACCTTCTGGAGAGGGAGTTTTTCGGCGAGGCCCGGGAGGACGGCGTCCGGGGACAGATCGCGGACGCGAGCGGCGGCACCCTTTTCTTCGACGAAGTGGGCGATCTTCCGCTGGTCTTCCAGGCGCGCCTCATCAAAATCCTGAAGGACCGCGAATACCTGCCGCAGGGTGGAACCCTGCCCAAGGCCGCCAACGTACGCTTCATCTTCGCCTCCTCCAGGGACCTCGCGGCGGAGGTGTCGGGCCAGCGGTTTCGCGAGGACCTCTTTTACCGGATCCAGACGTTCCCCCTCCGGGTCCCGCCGCTCCGGGAGCGGTCGGAGGACATTCCGCCCCTGGCGGGAACCTTCCTTCAGAGCTACTGCCGGGAACTAGGGAAGCCCTTCGACGGAATCGCCGAGGAGGCCATGGATTGCCTCCTTTGGTATCCCTGGCCAGGGAACGTCCGGGAGCTCCAGACGCGGATGCGCTTCTGCGCCCTCTACCTCAAAGGGGGACGCTTGAAGCGGGAAGACCTGCCCTTCGAATTGCAGGGCTACTCGGGACGCGGAGTGGGAAGCTACGCCCATGCCCGGCTCCAATTCGAGAGGGAATACCTCACCCGGCTGCTGAGAAAGCATCGGGGCAACATCAACCGGATGGCCCAGGAGTCTGGAAAGCAGAGGGTGGAAATCTACCGCATGCTCCGCCGCTGCGGTTTGAACGCGGCCAAGTTCCGCGCCTGAGGAGAGGGGACCCCCATGGCCTTCAAAGACCTGCGTGAATTCGTTTCCGTCCTGGACAAGGCGGGGGATCTGCTTCGCGTGAGAGAAGAGGTGGACCCCCGATTGGAGGTCACGGAACTCCTGGACCGGGCCGTCAAGGAGGGGGGCCCCGCCCTTCTCTTCGAAAACGTGAAAGGGAGCGCCGTTCCCCTCCTCGGCAACGCGTTGGGGACGCACCGGCGGATGCTGCTGGCCCTGGGCCTCGGGTCCTACGACGAGATCGACCATCGCATCTCGGCCTTCTTCGACCTGAAGCAGCCCCAGGGCCTGCTGGACAAGATCCGCATGCTCCCCCAGCTCGCGGAGCTGGCCTCCTTCTTGCCGCGGACGGTGAAGTCCGGCCCCTGCAAGGAGGTCGTTCTCAAGAAGGGCCAGTTCTCCCTCCTGGACCTTCCCGTCTGCACGTGCTGGCCAGGGGACGGCGGGCCCTTCATCACCCTCCCCATGGTCTTCACCAAGGACCCCGCCTCGGGCAAGCGGAACTGCGGCATGTACCGGATGCAGGTCTACGACGAGACTTCCACGGGTATGCACTGGCAAATCCACAAGCAAGGTGCCCGGCACGCCAGAAAGGCCCTGGCGCGGGGCGAGAAAATCCCCGTGGCCGTCGCCCTCGGGGCGGATCCGGCCACCTACTTCTCGGCCACCCTGCCCCTTCCCGACGAAGTGGACGAGATGCTCCTGGCCGGTTTCCTGCGGAAGGAGGCCGTGGAGATGGTCCCCTGCGAGACGGTGGACCTCGAGGTGCCCGCCCAGTCGGAGATCGTCCTCGAAGGATGGGTGGACCCCTCGGAGCTTCGGCGGGAGGGCCCCTTCGGCGACCACACGGGCTACTACTCCCTGGCGGACGACTATCCGGTCTTCCACGTGGAATGCATGACGCGCCGAAAAAACCCCCTCTACGTACACACCATCGTAGGGCGGCCGCCCATGGAGGACGCCTTCATGGGCTTTGCCATCGAGCGCATCACCTTGCCCCTGTTGAAAAAGCAGATGCCCGAGGTGGTGGACATGCACATGCCCCCCGAAGGGGCCTTCCACAACCTCATGATCCTCGCCCTGGACAAGCAGTACCCGGGCCACGCCCGCAAGCTCATGCACGCGATTTGGGGCCTGGGCCAGGCCATGTTCACCAAGGTCGTCGTCGTGGTGGATGCGGACGTGAACGTCCACGACCTCTCGGAGGTGGCCTGGCGGGTTCTGGCCAACATCGATCCGGCCCGCGACCTGGAACTCTCCAAGGGTCCCATGGATGCCCTCGAGCACGCCTCCCAGTACTTCGCGTACGGCGGAAAGGTGGGGATCGACGCCACGACGAAATGGAAGAGTGAGGGTTTCGATCGCGACTGGCCCGGCGTCATCGTCATGGACGGGGCCGTGCGGGAGAGGATGGGCGCCGTTTGGGAGCGGCTGCGGAAGCGCTGAGGCCACGGTTCGATCCCGGAATGGGGAAGGCCGGCCCCGGGCGGGGCCGGCCTTCCGTTCAAAAGGGGAAAGGGAGGGAGGGGGCGAGGTCAGGAACCCCGTTCGGGCCGGGTCCGCACCACGGTGAGGTCCCGGCCGCAGGAGCCGCAGGAGCCAGGTTCTCCGCTCCGAACGGAACAGGGTTCGCACGCGTAAACGACCTGCGCGCGCAGGATGCGCTCCAAGGCGTGGCCGCAGTTCGGGCAGCTTCCCCTGGATTCGCCGATCCGGTCGCAGGCTTCGCAAACGTACAGGTAGTGGTCCCTCGTCGTGGTATGGCGGACCGGCGTCAGAAGGCCCCGGGCGAGGACCGCCTCACTGGTCCGGGACGACTCGTCGCCGACGGAAGGACGGGATCCCGCGGGGAACGCGACCATCAACATGACGGCCGCGCCCAGGACGATGCCAAAATAGGCAAGGAGGAAGCGAGCCTTCGTCATGTTCGGCCTCCTTCCAGGGCGTCAGACATCCCCATCAAGGATTCGACCCCTTCCCATATTTCCCTCGAAAGTCGAATCGTGCGCCCCGTCACAGAGGGCGCAAGACGTCAGACGTTGGACGGGAGACGTTGAGTGCAGGGCGCAGTCAGGACATGGGTAACAGATTTGGTTCAGGACATAGGTAACACTTCAGCCTCTCCGGTGTCTACCCATTCCTCCTTTTCGTTCGGGCAGGGCGGACTTTCGGCCGGACACTCCCGCGAGGGAGGCCAGGCCTAGGCGTTGGGAGGAGGAGCGGCGGGTCCGCGTTCGTCCAGGGCAGGGGCAAAGTGATTGTAGGCGACGGTCAACCCGAGGGCGAAGAGAGCGGCCGAAAGTCCGATGAGGGCCTTGATCTGGTGTGGTGAAGTGAGGGCGAGGCGCAGAAACACCGTGGAGACGGCGAAGCCCGAATTCCGGAAAACGATGGCGTAGGTGGAGCTGTACCGCAACGAGACGAGGACGATCAGGACGTCGCTGAAGATCAGCACCGTATAGAAGGTCTCGAAAAAGGGGTAGACCGGGTCGCCGCGGAACGACCGGGCGAGATCCAGGAGGCCCATGAGGGCGAAGAGGGCGAAGAGGGCCAGGGCCACCAGCTTCTTCGTGGCCGCGAAAGACCACCGGTCGTCGGGATCCGCCGAGAGCGGGATGTGCCGCTGGGTTCTGTAATACGCCCCCAGAACCACGAAAATCAGCAAGGCCCCCAGGGAGACCGCCCCCATGTTGAGGATGGCCGGCCGCACGTGCTCCCACGTCACCGGCTCGGGGAAGGCCGTGAACTCCTTGAAGGTCTGCCGGATCAGGATGAGCGAAAGGATTTCGAACTGCTTCCCCACGGAGGAGGAGACGGACTGGGCCAGGGTGAAGACCAGGGCGATGACCTCGAAGAAGAGCAGGAGCGTGAGGGCCAGGTCCACAGCGAAGAAGTGGTTCGTGGGCAGCCGTCGGGCCAGGAGGTCGGGGAGCCAGCCCTCCCGATTGGCCTCGATGACCGCCAGGGCCGTCAAGAAGACGGCGGCCAGGAGCGTTCCCGCCATCCGGGAGGAAGCGTGGCTGGACCACCTTTTCTGCAGGGCATCGAAGACGCGCTCGGCCTGTTCAAGGAGCCTCTTCATCCCTCCTCCTCCGTTTTTCGAATCCTGCCCTGGCCGGCCCACGATGGGACCGGCATTCCTTCCAACACCGCGCAGGGTCCGCCTGTTTCCCCGCGCCCGGGAGGGAGAGAGTGTGCTAGCCTTCCGGAGGAGGTGAGGATGAAAGCGACCTGCGCCCTGCTGGCCCTCGCGCTCGCGGGATCGGCCCCGGCCGCCGCGGGCCCCGAATCCCCGCCCATGGCCCCCCGAGCCGAGGCGCTGCTCGGGGATGCCCCGGTCCGTTCCGGGGCCCTTTTCCGATCGCCGGGAGGGACCCTCTTTCTGGGAGAAAAGGGGATCTACTTGTATGATCCCGCGTCCGGAGCCGCCCGCCTCCTCCCCCTCGACCCGCCCCAGCGGGATCCGGCGGGGGCGGTCCTCCTGGGTTCCGACCTCTGCCTGGTTTCCGGCGGGTCCGGCGCCGGGTCGGGATACTGGCGCTACGACCGGTCCACGGGGAAGGGGAGGGAGGTGGAGATCCCCGCCGCCGCTCGCCTCGCCTACCACCGTCAGGCCTTCGAGAACGACCCTTACTCCGCCGGGAGGACGTACGCGGCCCCCGATCCCTCCTCGGTGAAGATCCCCTGGGCCGGTTTGGTCCTGCACGGCGGGCGGCTCTACCTTTCGGCCCTCGGCTCGGGGCTCCTCGAACACGATCCCAAATCGGGGGCCTTCCGGTGGCACTTCGGCGGAGCCTCCCGGGCTGGGGCGGGCCCACAGCCTTACTTGCGGGCGCAGTCCGCCGGGGGCCGCCTCTTCTTCTGGACCTCCAAGGGTCCCGCCCTCCTCAACCCCGACACGGGCCGCTGGGCCCTGTTCGTCCCCGGTGAACGCCTGGCCGATCCCGACTGGAAATCGGGCTTCGACGCCGGCGGCGCCGCGGTTTTTCCTACCGACCTGCCCCTGGAGGATTGCGACGCCCTCCTCGACGTGGCCGGTTTTTGCAAGGCCTTCCTGCCCCTGAAGGACGGTGTCTTCTTCGGCAACGGCCTCTTCCTGCAAGGCGGCGTCCTGCGGGACCGCACCCCCTGGCACCCTGCCTGGCTCTACGACGGCGAGGACGGCTTCAGCGCCTTGACCGAGGCCGGGACCGTGTGGGTGGCCTTCAACGCGGAATGCGAGGAAGAGGCCAGGGGATGGCTGCTTCGGACCCCCGAGAAGGGGGAGGCCTGGGAGATGGCTCCCCTCGAGCCGCCCAAGGGTCGGGACGGCCTCTGGGACGTCCTCGACGTCACCGGAGACCGCGTGGCCCTCCTCTTTCGCGATGACGAACCCGAAAGGGCCGCCCTCGTCCTGCTCGACGCGCGGTCCCTCGACTGGAAGCCCCTCGGCAAGAGCCCCTGCCCCGGCCGAAAGGCTCCTCCCGGAGGCATCGAGGAGGGCGACTTCTTGAGGCTCTCCTTCTCCAAGAAGGTCCTCTGGGCCAAGGAACCCGACCTGTAAGGGCCCGGCCTCCTTCCCGTCTCCCGTCTCAGGTCTTTACAGCCCCAGGGTTCTCTTCCACGCATCGAAAGAGGTGTGTAGGGCGCGGACCTTGAGGCGGGCGCGAAGGTCCCGGAGGAAGGGCAATTCACGGGCGGCGGCGGCAAGGGGGGCGCGCTCGCCGGTGAGGCGCTCCATGGGCAGGTAGAGGGCCTCGCGGGAGAACTGGGGGGCGCAGAGGACCGTGGAGAGAAGCTTGTGCCCCTCATCGCCGGCCTCGAAGGCGTAGGTTGCACGGTCGCCCTCGCTCAGGGCCTCGAGGATCCAGCGGCCGCCGCGGCGGACCGCCATCCACAGCAAGGCGGGCGGGGGGGGACCCGTCTTTGGAGCGGCGGACTCGGTGGAGCCGCCGTCCGGCCCGGGGGGAGCCTCCTCCGGCTCGGGGGTCCCGGTGGAGGGCGGGGCAAGGGCGAAGAAGACGTCCCGGTGTGCAAGTCCTCGCTGGAGGGCCTCCCCTTCGCGGCGGCGGGGCAGGTCGGCGATGAGGGCCTTGAGGGCCCCGGGGAGGTCGGGGGACAGGGTCGAGAGCTCCTCCAGGGAGACCAGCCGCCCGGGAAGCCACTCCGAGGAGAGGGCCATCTGGGCGAAAGCGTCCAGGGAGGGAAGGCACGCCCGCAGAAGCGTGGAGGCTTCGGCGGAGAGCGCCGCCCGCGCCTTCGTCACCCGCTCGGCGAATTCTTGCAGCCGCGGCCCCAGGCGCGAGAAGGTGAAGGTCCACCCATCCCACCCCTTGAGAGCGAGGGCATAGGCCTCCTCGTCGAGGAGGACGTTTTCAACGAGCGGAAGGAAGATGGGGCTCAGGTCCTGACCGGTCTGGAAGACAAGAAGGAGGTCCTCAAAGACCACCACCCGCCCCGGCTGGGCGATGGAATCGAGGTCGCCGAAAACGCAGGCGTAGGAGTGCGGCTCCCCGCGGCCCGTCAGGCGCAGGGCCTCGGCTCGCAGGATGGGCCAGCGGCGCTCCAGGAGGTCCAGCAGGGTCTGTGCGCCCCCGCCCATGCGGGCCAGGAGCACCTTCCTTTGTTTGAGGAAGAGGGTGAGGACGGGGCCGTCGAGGGAAAACCCCGAAATCTCGCTGATGGGCAGGGCGAGGGTCCCGAAGGAGCCCGTGGCGAGGTGGAGGATGTCCTTCTCCAAAGACCACGTCCCCGGCAGACCCTGGGACGCCTGGCTGCCGATGGGCGGGATGACCTCGATGAGGCAGGGCCCCTGCATCAGAGCTTCTGGCCGCACTCGGGGCAGAACTTGGCGCCGGATTTCACGTGGGTGCCGCACTTGGGGCACTCGGACTTGGGCACGAGGGAGGCGCCGCAGTCGGGACAGAACTTGCCTCCCTGGGCCTCGGCCCCGCACTGAGGGCAGAGCACCGCCGCCGTGGCCTTGAGGTTCACGCCCTCCGTGAGGTCCATTTCGCGGAGCTTCTCTTCGGCCTGCTGAACGGCGATCTCGGCCTGCTTGGAGGCGAGTTCCCGCTGGAGGATGGGCGCGCAGTTCTTGCACAGGCTGCGCTCGGCGTTCCAGCAGATCTCGCGGCAGACCCATTGTCCGCACCGCTTGCACTGGACGAACTGGGGGCGGATCTCCTCGACGGCCTCCTTGAGGGCCGAATCGTGGGCGGGGCCCCCGATGGCCTCCTGGACCTCGTAGGCGCCGTGGGCGGCGCGGCCGAACACCCCGCCGAGGACGCTGCCCGCGCCGCGGAGCAAGTGGCTGGCCACGCCCAGTTTGTTGGCCTTCCAGCTGGACATGTAGCCGTTTCCGCAGCCTTCGCAGAAGAACTTGAACTGGTATCCGCTCTCGGTGGACAGGTCCTGGTAGTTGTCGGTGAACTCGATGCGCGCCATGGGTCCTCCTCCCCCGTTGAAGAGAACCTTAGCGGAGGGCCACCCGAGCCGTCAAGGCGGAAAGGGACGGGGCAGGGCGGATCAATCCTTCGTGCAGCGAACGCAGAAGAGGGTGAGGTCGTCTCCCGGAGGGGAACCGCCCAAATGGTCCTCGAGGGCGTTGTGAACGCGCACGAGAAGATCTTCCCCGCTGCGGGCGGACCGCAGGAGGGCCAGGAGACGATCCATCCCGAACTCCCCCGGAGGGCCCTCGGCCCCCGCTTCCAGGATGCCGTCGGTGACCATCACGGCCATGTCCCCCGGCTCCAGGACGGCGAAGGTGAGGTCGTAGGTTCGCCCCGGAAGGAGCCCCACGGGAACGCCCGTGGAGCGGAGGGCCTCCACCTTGCCCCGGCGCTTGAGCAGGAGCGGGGGGTGGCCCGCGCCGACCCAGGAGAGCGTCCGGTCATCGGGCGACCACTCGGCCAGGATCAGCGTGGCGTACTTGCGGCCCCTGGCCAGCGAGAGCATGAGGTCGCTCAGTTCGGAGGTCACCTCGCGCAGGGAGGCGGTTCCCCGGCGCCGGCTCCACAGGAAGGCCTGGATCTGCCCCGCGATGAGGGAGGCGGAAACGCCCTTGCCCGAGACGTCTGCGAGGGCGAGCCAATGAGTGCCCCACGCGGTGGGGATGGCGTCGAAATAGTCCCCCGCGATGTTGAGGCTGGGGCGGAAGAGAGCGCGGATTTCCAGGCCGGGAACTCCCGAAAAGTCCTGGGGGAGCATGGCGCGTTGAATCTCGGCGGCGAGCTTCACGTCGCGGTCGAGCTTCTCGCGGCCGAGGAGTTCCTGGTGGAGCCGCGCCGTGGAGAGAGCCACGGCGAAGGGCGCGCCCATTTCCTTGAGGAACTCCGCGTCCTCCTTGGTGAAACCTCCCCGTCGGTGGTTGTAAAGCTGAAGAACCGCCACGAGTTCTCCCGCCCGGTCCCGGACGGGAACGGTGAGGACGGAGCGCACGCGGTACCCCAGCGACTCTTCCAGACCTTTCGAGTGGCGAGGGTCTTCCGCGGCGCGGTTTTGAATGATGGTCTTTCCCGTGGCCGCCACGAGCCCGACAATGCCCGTCCCCACGGGGACGTGAAGAAGGGAAAGGTCGGCCCCTTGGGCCACGAGCGGGCGCACCATGGAGGCCTGCCGGTCCAGGAGGAAAAGGCTCCCGCGGTCGGCGTGCGCGAGCTTCACCGACAGGTCCACGATGCGCTCTCCGATGGCCCGGGGGTCCAGGGTAGCGTTGAGCAGCGAGGAGGCTTCGGCCACCGCCTTGAGGCGCCGGTACCGCCGGCTCAGGACCTTCAGGCGCATGTCGCCGTTTGCCTCGCGAAGCCGGCGGGGCGAAGGGGGTTCGGCCGCCGAGGAGAGGCGGGGCGACTTCCTCACGCGTGCTCCCCGAGCCAGCGTTCGCAGTCGAGGGCCGCCATGCAGCCCGAGCCCGCCGCCGTGACGGCCTGCCGGTACCGGCTGTCCTGCACGTCGCCCGCGGCAAAGACGCCTTCCACGGACGTGCGGGACGATCCGGGCCGGGTGACGATGTACCCGGTCTCGTCCAGCTCGAGCTGACCCCGGAAGAGGGAGGTGTTGGGCGTGTGGCCGATGGCGTAGAAGAGGCCGCCCACTTCCCGGTCCAGGGACTCGCCCGTCTTCAGGTTCTTCAGTCGGACGCCGGTGACGAAGGAATCGCCGAGGGCGTCCTCGACGACCGAGTCCCAGACCACCTCGATCTTGGGGTTTTCGAGGACACGCTTTTGCATGGTCTGGGAGGCCCGGAACTCGCGGCGGCGGTGGACGAGGAGGACCTTGGAGGCGAAGTGGGTGAGGTAGGTGGCCTCCTCCATGGCTGTGTCGCCGCCCCCCACCACGGCCAGGACCTTGTTGCGGAAGGGCGGCAGGGCTCCATCGCAGACGGCGCACGCCGAGATCCCCCTCTGCCACAGACGCGGCTCCGAGGGCAAGTGGAGGCGCTTGGCCGTGGCCCCCGTGGCGATGATGAGGGCTTCGGCCTCCGCGGCCGTCTCGCCCGAGCGCACGGCAAAGGGGCGCCTGGAAAGATCCACGGACTCCACGTCCTCGGTGAGGATCCGGGTGCCGAATCGCTCGCTCTGGGCGCGCATGCGCTCCATGAGTTCGGGCCCGGTCACTCCCTCGGGGAAGCCCGGAAAGTTCTCCACCTCCGTGGTGGTCATGAGCTGGCCGCCGGCCACGCCGCCGGCGATGAATCCCTCGAACAGGAGCGGCCGGAGCCCCGCCCGGGCGGCGTAGATGGCCGCCGTGTGTCCCGCGGGCCCCGAACCGATGATGACGACCTTCTCCGCCATGGCTCTCTCCCCTTTTCAGAGACGCAAGTATAGACCAGGGGTGCTCCCTTCTCGAAGCCGGTGCCCCATCCCTTGCCGCTCCCGCTTCGCGCCTCTCGTCTCCCTTTTCCCCAAATCCGAAATCCCAAATCCCAAATCCCAAATCCGTAATCCCAAATCCCAAATCCCAAATCCCAAATCCCAAATGCCCCTTCCTTTCCTTCCGCCTTCCGCCTTCTCTCTCTCGTCTCCCTCCATGGGGTATACTCTCTCCCTTTACGCGGGAGCGATCATGCGTGGAACGCGGTGCCTCGTTGCGGGGCTTTGGCTGGCGGGCCTGGTAGTGAATGGGCCGGAGACCGTGCGGGCATGCACGACGGCGGTGGTGGCGGGCTCGGCGACCTCCGACGGACGGCCCCTTCTCTGGAAGAACCGTGACACCGACGACCGGCGGAACCAGGCGGTCTACTGCGCCGACGGGAAGTTCGCCTACGTGGGCGTCGTCAACGGAGGAGACGCGGCGGGCCTGGACATCTGGGCGGGGATCAATTCCAGAGGTTTCGCCATCATGAACGCCGCCTCGTACAACCTGCCCGGCGGGGAGGACACCCGGGGCGAGGGCCGGTTCATGAAGCTCGCCCTCCAATCCTGCGCCACGGTGAGGGACTTCCAGGCCCTGCTCGAGAAAACCGAGTCCGGAAAGCGGGACGTGTCGGCCAACTTCGGGGTCATCGACGCCGAGGGAGAGGCGGCGATATTCGAAACGGGGCCCTCCGGCTACAAGAAATTCTCGGCCTCGGATCCGGCCCTTGCCCCCCGGGGGTATCTGGTCCGCACCAACTTCAGCGAGTCGGGCGACCGGGAAGCGGGGACGGGACTCCTGAGGAGGGACCGGGCGGTGGCGCTCCTGGAGGACCTCATCGGATCGGGGCGGCTGTCGGCGGGCAGTCTCCTGGCGGAGGCGGCCCGGGACGTGAGCAACGGACGCCTCGGCTCCTTTCCTCTCCAGAACCGGAAGAAGGGTCCCGTCTGGGCCTACACCGGGGACAGCATCTGCCGGTACGACACGACCTCCGCCTTCGTGGCCGCGGGAGCCCGCCCCGGCGAGGACCCCCTTCGCGCCACGGCCTGGGTGCTCCTGGGCCAGCCCCTGTGCGGTGTGGCGGTGCCCCTCTGGGTGGCCGCGGAGTCCGTTCCTCAGGAGGTCGCCGCGGGAAGCGAGAACGCTCCCCTCGGCGCCGCCGCCACGGCCATCCAGGAGGTCTTCTACCCGGACCGCCGGGGGGACCTCGCGAAATACCTGGACGTTCAGGCCCTGACGGATCCGAAGCGGGGTTGGGTGACGGGTCTGCTGGCCCTCGAATCCGCCAACGTCCAGGCCGCCTCGCGCCAGATGGATCTGTGGCTCCAGGTTCCGCCCCTGCCCGAAGCCGTGGCGGCCTTTCAGAACCAGTTGGCGAAGCAGACCGTCGAGGGCATGCAGAGCCTTCTCCAACCGCCTTCGCCGCCCGCTGGCCACCGGTGAGATCTGAGGGAGGCGAAACCAAGACCCGCGCCCTTTCAGGCCCCTCCCGGGCTTCGATTCCCCAGGCCCGCCTCGGAGGCTCCCTGGCTCTCTGGCTCGCTGTCTTGGCTACAGGTGGCGGAGGTGCATGGGAATCGAACGTAAGGGCCGCGGCCGCCTCGCCCCTCGCGGGTCTCGGGGCTGCGTGGCACGCGCGCCCTAACGTTCCCGGCCCGGGCCTCTCCCCAACGGACGCGGCTGCGAGCGCTGGCCTCCTCGGCGCGCTCTCGCACGCGTCCGTATGGGTTCCCTCCCGGGCTTCGATTCCCCAGGCCCGCCTCGGTGGCTCCCTGGCTTTCTGGCTCGAAGTTCTTGAACGAAATGGCGGAGGTGCATGGGAATCGAACGTAAGGGCCGCGGCCGCCTCGCCCCTCGCGGGTCTCGGGGCTGCGTGGCACGCGCGCCCTAACGTTCCCGGCCCGGGCCTCTCCCCAACGGACGCGGCTGCGAGCGCTGGCCTCCTCGGCGCGCTCACGCACGCGTCCGCATGGGTTCCCTCCCGGGCTTCGATTCCCCAGGCTCGCCTCGGAGGCTCCCTGGCTCTCTGGCTCGCTGTCTTGGCTACAGGTGGCGGAGGTGCATGGGAATCGAACCCACCCGCCGGGGGGTAAGCCCCGGTGCAACGGCTTTGAAGGCCGCGCGAGGCGCCAGCCCCGAAGCACCTCCGGCGCAAGGGTACGCAATCGGCGCTCTCAGGTCAAGGAGATGGATGGGTTTGATTCCGTCCTGCGCGGCTTGGCCGTCCCGCTCTCCTCGAAGGAGACGGAACGACTGTCTCAAGAGGATTCTGGACCAGAGGATTCTCGTCGCACAGCGCTCCGGAGGGACGCGCAGGGCGACAGTCAGGCCGCAGGACTGGGCCCCGGCTCGCACGCCTCCGGACCTGTTCCAGAGGGAACCTTAGTAGAACATCCTCCGCTGGAGGGGGGTGTCGCGGAAGAAGTCGCGGGCCGTCTGGACGTCCCGGGCGATGGCATCGCGAAGCGCCTCGGGGGAGGGGAACTTCTGCTCCGGCCTCAGGAACCGGAAGAAGAGGCACCGGATGCGGCGTCCGTAGAGTTCGCCGCCGCCCTCCAACAGGTGGACCTCCACCGTGACCTGGCCCTCTCCGAAAGTGGGGCGAACGCCGAGGTTCGCCACGGCGGGCAGAAGGCGGGGTTCGCCCACATCCACGGCCACCACGTAGACGCCGTGGGCGGGGATGAGTTCGTTTTCGATGGAGAGGTTGGCGGTGGGGAATCCGAGGGTCCGGCCCCGCCCGTCTCCGTGCTCCACGATCCCCTCGATGATGTAAGGGCGGCCCAGCAGGCGCACGGCCTTCTCCATCTCGCCCGCCAGCAGGAACCTCCGAATCTGGCTCGAGGAGACCTCCACCCCATCCACCTTGAGCTTGGGGAAGGCGGCGGCCGTATACCCCAGCTCGTCTCCCAGGGACCGCAGGAAGGTGATGTCCCCCGCCCGCTGGTAACCGAAGCGGAAGTCGTCGCCGATGTAGATTTCCCTGGGGCTCAGACGCTCCGCGAGGAGGCGCACGAATCCCTCCGCGAGGACCTGTCCGAACTCCTTGGTGAAGGGGATCTCCAGAAGGACCTGAACGCCCAGGTGAGCCACGATGTCCCGCTTCTGGGAGAGGGTCTGGATGAGCTGGGGCGCCCGCTCGGGATAGAGAACCTTGAGGGGGTGGGGCTCGAAAGTGACGACCACGCTGGTTCCGCCCTCCTCCCTCGCGCGGGAGATGACCTTTCTGAGAATGCGCTTGTGGCCCCTGTGCAGGCCGTCGAAGTTCCCGATGGTGAGGATCACCGGATCGGTGAGCGGCGGGATTCGGTCGAGGTCGGTGAGCAGAATCATGCGAGCCTCATGACGAGAATGGAGAGTACACCCGCGAGAGCGCCCGCCGCCAGGTCGTCCGCGAGGACGCCCAGGGCTCCGGGGAGGCGCTCCAGCCGGTTCACGGGGTAGGGCTTGAGAATGTCCAGGAGGCGGAAGAGGGCAAAGGCCACCAAGAGGCAGGTGAAATCGGGTTCGAGGAAGCAGAGCGCGGTCAGCATCCCGGCCACCTCGTCCACGATGACGAACCCGGGGTCCGCCTTGCCCGAAGCCTTCAGGACCGGAGGGATGGCGAGGAGGGAGAGGGCGCAGAAGAGGATCGTCTCCCCCAGGGCGAGCGACCAGCTCCATTCGGCCGGCATCAGGAAGGCGGGCAGGTACAGAAAGAGGCCCGCCGCCGAGCCCAGGGTCCCCGGCATGCGGGGCGAGTATCCGAGGCCCATGAAGGTGGCGATGGCCTGGGCCCACAAGGGACCGTTCTTGAGGCGCGGGCGATCAGGCGGGGCCAAGGATCTCTCCCACGAGGTCGTAGGGGTGGGCTTCGGTGATCTTCACCCGGGCGAAGGATCCCGGAGAAGCGAACCCGTCGTTGAGGAGGACCCGGCCGTCGATGTCGGGCGCCTGCGTGGCGAGGCGCCCTTCGAGGAGGTGCTCCGATTCTTCCGAGACGCCTTCCACGAGGACCGTCTCCACGCGGCCCACCCGGGCGCGGTTCTTCTCCCAGGAGACGGCCTGCTGGATTTCCAGAAGCCGCTCCTGGCGGCGGACCTTGGTCCGCTGGTCCACCGGGTCCCCCAGGCGGAAGGCGGGGGTCCCGTCCTCCCGCGAGTAGGTGAACACGCCGACGTGGTCCAGGCGGGCTTCGGCCACGAAGTCGGCGAGGGCACGAAAGTGCTCCCGCCTCTCGCCCGGGAACCCCACGATGAAGGTGGAGCGGATGGCGAGGCCCGGGACCGTGCGGCGGGCGCGCTCGATGGTCCGGAGGAAGGACTCCCCGCCTCCTCCGCGCTTCATGGCCTTGAGCACGTCGGGGTGGGCGTGCTGGAGGGGGAGATCCAGGTAGGGCACGACCCGTGGGGATGCGGCCATGGCCTCCAGGAGCCCGCGCCCGAAGTGGTTCGGGTAGGCGTAGAGAAAACGGATCCAGGGCGCTTCGGTTCGGTCGTTCAGGGCCCGCAGGAGGGCCGCAAGCCCATCCTTGAGGCCCAGGTCCCGGCCGTAGTCCGTCGTGTCCTGGGCCACCAGGATCACCTCGCGCACGCCGCGGGAGGCGAGGTCGGCCACCTCCGCCACCACGTCTTCCACGGGCCGGGAGTGGAGGCGGCCCCGGAAGGAGGGGATGGGACAGAAAGAGCAGGGGTTGTCACAGCCCTCGGCGATCTTCACGTAAGCCAGGTGGGGAGCGGTGGCGAGGACGCGAGGGGAGAGGCCGTCGTAAAGGGGGATCTCCTGTCGCACGGCGGCGTCGGGACGCTCCTGGGAGAGCAGTCGGGCGGCCTGGGCGGCGGCGCTGAGGGGAATGAAGCCGTCGATCTCGGGGATGGCGGCGCGGAGTTCCTCCTTGTACCGCTGGACCAGACACCCGGCCACGATGAGGCGTTTCACGCGCCCCTGGCGCTTGCGCTCGGCCACCTCGAGAATGGCGCGGATGGACTCCTCCTTGGCCGCGTCGATGAAGCCGCAGGTGTTCACGATGACCGTCTCCGCGTCCGGGTCCGCGGAGATCTCGTGGCCGGCCTGGCGGATCTGCCCAAGCATCCACTCCCCGTCCACCCAGTTCTTGGGGCAGCCGAGCTGAACCATGCAAACGCGCATGCGCCCTCCCGAGGAACAGAAGGTACCACGAAACCGCTTGAAATCAAAAGAGAAGAGACGCTTTCAGCTTCGCCAGCGGGCCCGGTAGACGCAGGCTTCCCGCCCGTCCAGAAGGCACTCGTCGTGGACCACCGCCACGCCCCGCTTGCCCGAGATTTCGGCGGTCTTCTCGAGCCAGCCGCCGAAATCTCTGCAAAAGGCCTTGGAGACGGGGTGAAATGCGGTGATCCGCACGACTCCGCCGTCGGACTCGAAGGACTCGGTGGAGAGCTTCCCAGTGCTGTAGTACTGGCCCCACATGCCTCCGGCGGCCCTCAGCCACGCCTCCAGGCTCGCGAACTTGAGGATCAGCTTGTGGAGGGCCGAGGCCTCGGACTCGGCCGTGTAGCGGCCGATCTCGCGGCAGAGGGCCAGGTCGCCCTGGCCGAAGGTCCGGTCGATGGCCTCGTAGAGGGCCACCTGGGCGGTGAAGGGGTACCAGGCCGATGCGAGAAGGGTCCCTCGCAGGATTTGGGCAAGTTCCTCCGGCGCCGCATCCAGGAGGCGCTCCCGGGCGCCGGGCCCGAAACGCGTCTCGGCGAAGGCGAGGGCGCCTTTTAGGGTGAATCCCTTGCTCCGGATGGTCGCCGGGTCGGGCAGGCCTACGGTGGAAGTCGTCATCGAGAAGGCTCCTCACCGGCATGGTAGGGCGGGCGGTCTCCCCGTGCAACCCAGAGTCGGTTCTGCTTGAAAACGGCCTGCCCAAGCCATACAGTGGATGTGAACGGTTCCCGTGATCTCAGGGAGGGGAATCCCATGAAACGCCGAACGTGGTGCCTCCTTTACGCGCTGATCTCCTGCCTGGCCCTCCCCTCCGCCGCCTACGGGTTCGAGCCGGACGTCCTGCTCCTCCAGCCTCCCCCAGGGGCGGACTTCGTCTCTTGGAGGATGGAACTGGCCGGCTCCGGCATCCTGCTTCGCCACGCCTTTCCCCCCGCGGGCGGTCTCTGGGTGCCCGAGGCTCCCCCCGACCTGGATACCCTCGATCTCCGGCTGCCCCCGGGTTCCCGGGTCTACGCGGGGAGCCCGTCGCCGGACGAGGCGAAGGACCTGCTTGCCTCGGCCGAGGGGCAAATCCTGTGGAAGGCTCAGCGCGTCCTGCTCGGAATCGATCCGGCCTCGGTCCCGCCGGGGCCCGTCCCCGAGATGCCCCTTTACGGAGACGCCCTGGAGCGGGACGAGCCGCTCGAGCCCGAAAGGACGTGCTCGGCGGGCGACCTGTACCTCTCGAACTCGGAGTACATGCTTGGATCCGCGAGCGTAAGCGTGATCCTCCCCGAGAGCAACGGCGTGACCGACCCGAGCACAGAGGACTGGAATTCCACCCTGGAGTCCAACGTGGCGGCGGAGATCGTCCAGGGTCTCAACGACCTCTCGACCTACTATTCGGGCTTCACGCTTCCCTCCGGCCTCCAGCCCTCCTGGACGTACCACTACTACTACGGCCGGACGGACAGCCGGGCCCAGACCCAGTACGAGCCCATCAACCGCAACCACGCCACTTCCGGCAATCCCATCTACATCAACGAAATCTTCGACAAGTTGGGGTACTCGGCGGATTCGGGCCTCTTCGCCAAGGGCGAGCATTTCAACGGCGACCAGAAGGCCGCCGACGGCACCGACTGGGCCTTCACGATCTTCGTGTGCAACAGCGTGAACGACGCGGACGGCATGTTTCCCGACGGATATTTCGCCTACGCCTACCTGGGCGGGCCCGTCCAAATCCAGACCTACGACAACGACGGGTGGGGCATCGGGAGCATGAACATGGTCACCCGCCACGAGTCCAGCCATATCTTCTACGCCCTCGACGAGTACGCCAGCTCCGGGTGCACGTGCTCCCAGACCAGCGGGTACGTGAGCACGCAGAACCAGAACTGCAACGCCGCCTGCCTCATCAACGTGAACTGCATCATGAACGAGGCCAACAAGCAGACCGGCGTCTGCCTCTACACCCGGGGCCAGATCGGATGGGGAGACGGAGACGGGGACACCTACCCCGATCCCGTGGACGTCGCGCCGGACACGGCCCTGACCCCCTACACGCCGGATCCCACCACCAACACCACCCTCACCTACACGGGCACGGCCACCGTCCAGAAGATCACCAACCAGAACGTTTACAACTACCAGTGCGACATCAACGTCGTCCCGCTCGCCAACGTGCAGTGGCGCGTGAACGGGGGGACGTGGCAATCGGCCACGGCCCAGGACGGCGCCTTCGACAGCGGCTCCGAGGCCTACACCTTCACGGCCACGGTGGCCGCGGGAACGCACACCTTCGAGGCCAGGGCCGTGGACGCCATCGGGCAGACCGACGCCAGCCCGGCCTCCGACCAGGTCACGGTCACGGGGTGCACCACCCCCTCCTGTGCCGTGGGCCCCGTCCCCGCCAACGGGGCCGCGGGCGTCCCCACCACCACGCCCCTCGCGTGGTCCGTCGTGGCGGGGGCCACCTCCTACGACGTCTACTTCGGAACCGTGAACCCGCCGCCCTACGTGACCAACGTCGTCGCCAACACCTACATCCCTCCCGTTCTCGCCCAGGGGACGACCTACTACTGGCAAGTCCTTCCGAAAAACGCGTGCGGAACGGCCGCCGGATGCGCCGTCTGGTCCTTCACGACCGTATGCCCGGTCCCGAGTTGCGCCTCGGCCCCGTCTCCACCCGACGCCAGCACGGGCGTCGCCCTCGCGCCCACGCTGACCTGGGGAGCCGTCGCGGGCGCCTCCACTTACGAGGTCTATTTCGGAACGACCTCCCCGCCGCCCTATGCGGCCAGCGCGGCGACTCCCGTCTACGTGCCGGGGAGCCTGGCCCAGGGCACCCAGTATTACTGGAAGGTCGTTCCCAAGAACGCTTGCGGGCCGGCCACGGGGTGCGCTACGTGGTCCTTCACGACGGTCTGCAACGTTCCCACGTGCGCCTCGTCTCCCAGCCCCGCCGACTCCTCCACGGGCGTGTCCACGGCGCCCACGCTCACCTGGGGCGCGGTGGCCGACGCGGCCTCCTACGACGTCTATTTCGGAACCTCGTCCTCCCCGCCGCTGGCGGGCACCGTGACGGGGGCCTCGTACGCGCCGGGCGCCCTGGCCGAGGGAACCCTGTACTACTGGAAGGTCGTTCCGAAGAACGCCTGCGGAAGCGCTTCCGGTTGCTCCGTCTGGTCCTTCACCACCGGGTGCGCCCTCCCGCCGTGCTCGTCCTCCCCGAGCCCCGCCGACGCCGCCACCGGCGTCTCGGACGCTCCCACTCTGTCCTGGGCCTCCGCGTCCGGGGCCACCTCCTACGACGTGTATTTCGGGACCTCCTCGCCGCCGGCCTTCGCCGCCAACGTAGGCACCACGTCGTACGCCCCAGGAACGCTGCCGGCCGGGACCGTCCATTACTGGAAGGTCGTTCCGAAGAACACCTGCGGGGACGCCTCGGGATGCGCCGTCTGGTCCTTCACCACGGCTTGCCCCCTCCCGGCCTGCGCCGGCGCCCCGTCCCCGGCCGACGCCGCGTCGGGCGTCGCTCTGTCGCCGGTCCTCTCCTGGGGGCCCGTGTCCGGGGCCGTCTCGTACGACGTCTACTTCGGCACGGCTTCCCCTCCTCCCTTCGCCGCCAACGTGGCCTCCGCCTCCTACGCGCCCGGCGCCCTCTCCCAGTCCACGACCTACCATTGGAAGGTCGTGCCCCGGAACGCGTGCGGCGAGGCAGCGGCCTGCGCCGCCTGGTCCTTCACGACGGCGTGTCTGAGCCCCGCCTGCTCCGCTTCCCCGAGCCCGGCGGAAGGGGCCTCCGGCGTGTCCATCACCCCGGCGCTGTCCTGGGCGGCCGTGGCCGACGCGGCCTCCTACGACGTCTATTTCGGAGCGTCCTCTCCGCCCCCCTTCGCCGCGAACGTGGCGGGGACCGCCTTTTCACCAGGGAGCCTATCCTACGCAACGACCTACTTCTGGCAAGTGGTGCCCAAGAACGCATGCGGCAGCGCCTCCGGCTGCCCAGTCTGGTCTTTTGCGACGACGGTCCAGCCTCCTTCGGTGACCGCCGTGACCAAGGTGCCTGCGCCCTTCCGACTGAGGCTCACGGGGTCCAACCTCCAGAACGGGCTCTCCGTGTACATCAACGGTTCCCTGTGGGGGACCACCGGGACGCCCACCCTCGTGAAGTGGAAGAACTCGACCCAGATCCTGCTCAAGAAGGGAGCGCCCCTCAAGGCTCTGTTCCCCGCCGGGGTACCCGTCCCCATCCGAGTCGTGAATCCGGATGGAGGCGAGACGACGGTCTCCTACGCGCGGTGAGGGGCCGGCGGGGAGGGCTTCCGGCCGCGGCAGTTGGTCCCGCATGAACCGCACGAGGCGCGGCGGAGGAGACGCCTCTCTCCGCCCTTCCCCCTTCTCGTGGGTGCGCCGCGACCCGTGCCGACCTCAAGCCGCCAGAATTTTCCAGCCGATGGCGAAGAGGACCAGATCCACGGAGAAATGGCTGATCCAGGCTCCGGCCAGGTTCTTGTGGCGTGCGTACTGAAGGCTCCACAGCAGGCCCCCGAGGCCCGTGAGGGCGCCCAGGAGGGCACCGCCCCAGCCCGGCAGGAAGACGGCCCCCACCAGGACGTGGTGCGCGGCGAAGGCCGCCGCCGCGGCCGCGTGGGCGCCCGGTGCCGGAAGAAGGCGGCGCAGCCGGCCGAACACGAACCACCTCCAGTAGTATTCCTCGGCCGTGGCGTGGTAGAGCGAGGCGCAGGCCGCGAAGAGCCCGTAGCGGCCCGCGGCTCCGAACTCCTCCGCCTTGGCCCGCACGGCGGGCGCGGCCCGGACCAGGGCGTCTGAGAGCGCCGTCTCCGACAGCGCCCAAAGGAGCAGGCCCGCCGCGAGACCCGAGGCGAGCCCCTCCGCAAGGGCCCGCGGGTAGGGCCCCCGGGGCGTTTTGCCCCCGCGCGGCGAGGGGAGCGCCCGCTCCCCGAGCAGAAGCCGGCACGCAAGAAGAGGCCAGAGGAGGAGGAAGGCCTTGGCCGTCCCATACAGGACCGGCGCGGCGGGACGGCCCGCGAAGACCACGAAGTACATCCAGGCCAAGAGGAGCGGGAGGACGGCGGCGGGGAGAACGGCCGCCCAGGTCCTGGCCCTCGATGGGGGGTCCGCCGGCGAAAAGGCGACCGGGGCCACGTCAGTCTCCGGAGGCGGCGGAGCCGGCAGCAGGTTCGGTATATCCAGCGGAGAAAAAGTGGGCCAGGGCGTTTGCGTAATAGGCGAGGAGAGGTCCCTCGTCGGGGTGAGCGCGGTAAAGCCCCTCCTCCTCGAGCACCAAGCGGCGAAGGACGAGCATCCGCAGGCCCACTTCCACGGCGTAGTCGCGGTCCTTCCGGGGGACGTAGACCCGGGCCCCGCGTCCCTCCAGCTCCCCAAGAAGGGCGTGGACGCGGGCCTTGATTCCCAGGAGCGCCATGGGCCGGCCGGCCTCCCGGATGAAGACCGCCGCCACCAGGGACACGGGCAGTACGGGTATCACCGCGCCCACCTCCTCCATGAGGCGGGCTCCCAATTCGGCCACCCGGGCGCACCGCTCCTCCCGAGGCAGGGACCTCAGGTCCAGTCGGCGTTCCAGGAGGTACCGGCGCATGGAGAGGGGAGGGCCGAAATTCACGCAAGCGTAGCCGAAGCGGTGCCATCGGCTCCTTGCCATGAGGAGGAGGTTCTTGGCCCCGAATCGGGCCGTCGTGGCGAGGGCGGCCCAGGCGGACCGCCGCGGGGTTCCGGGCTCCAGGTCGCGAAGAAGGGTACGGTCCTCCAGCGTGCGGTCGTAGTTGATCCCTACAGGGATGAAGACGAGATCCCGCTCGCCGTAAGGGTCGAAGCTTCGGAGCATGTAATCCAGGAGCCCCAGCTTGGGGGTCCGCAAGCGGCCATCCCGGGTGAGGCCGCCCTCGGGGTAGAGGGCCTGGGGAACGCCGGCGGCCGTGGCCATGGCCACGTATCGCTCCAGAACGCGGCGGTACAGGTCGTCGCGCGAGTCCCGCCGGACGAAGTACCCGCCGAGGGAGCGCACCATGGCCCGCAAGGGCCAGACCCGGGCCCATTCTCCGACGGCGTAGGAGAGGGCCGCCCTCCCTGCGGCCAGGTATCCCACCAGGATGTAGTCCATGTTGCTTCTGTGGTTCATCACGAAGACGACGGCCGCGTTCTTCGGCACCGCCTGAAGGGCCTCGTCGTCGGCGAAACCGAGGCGCACGCGGTACAACAGTCGGGCGAGCCTGCGGGCCAGGGCGTATCCGAGCCGGAAATAGAAATAGGCGTTGAAGGCGGGGACGATCTCGCGGGCGTACCGCGCCGCCAGCTTCTCCACCTCCTCCCTCGGCTGTCCTTTCGCCTGGGCGTGGGCCTGAACCGCCTCCATGACCTTTGGGTCGAAAAGGAGGCGGTCCACCAAAACGCTCCGACGCGTGCGCTGGAAGGGCTGGATCTCGATCTGCAGGCGCGGGTTCAGCTCCTCCACCACCCGCTCCGCCCGGCGCCGCACGAATCCGCGGATGGCCGGGAGGACAATTCGGTCGGACACGGCCCAGGCGGAAAGGACCGCCATGAGGAGTGCCGCCCACAGAGGGAGAGTTACGGGTTCCATTCCGCCGGCTCCGAGAAATCCCGCACAGTCTACCCGAAAGAGGCCCAGAAAGGGCGCCGGGGAACGGACCTTCCGCCCGGGGCGCCGTTCTTCCCCGCGGCCCCCCCGGTTGAGGCGGCTTTTCCCGGTCCTCGGGTCCGCCTCAGGCCTCCTCCGCCAGGGGGATCTTGTGGCGCTCGAACAGGGCCCGGAGCCCGGGCTTGTCCACGCTCTTGAGGTAGGCCTCGCGGGGCTCCACGGTCCCCGCTTTCACCAGATCCAGGAGGGCGTCGTTGAGGGTGACGTTTCCGAGGGACTTCTGGGTCTGCATGATGGAGGGGATCTGGAAAGTCTTTCCCTCCCGGATGAGGTTGGCCATGGAGGCGTTGATCAGGAGCACCTCCAGGGCCGCCACCCTTCCCCCTCCGGTTCGGCGGCACAGGGTCTGGGCGATGACGCCCTTGAGGCTCTCGGACAGCATGACCCGCACCTGGGCCTGGCGGTCTGCGGGAAACTGGTCGATGATCCGGTCGATGGTGGAGGGCGCCGTCGTCGTGTGAAGGGTGCCGAAAACGAGGTGCCCCGTTTCCGCCGTCTCGAGGGCGATGGCGATGGTCTCCAGGTCCCTCAACTCCCCCACGAGCACGATGTCCGGGTCTTCCCGCAGGGCGGCCCTCAGCGCTCTCTTGAAGCTCTGTGTGTGAACGCCCACCTGCCGCTGGTTGATCAGGCACTTGCGGTTGCCGTGGACGAACTCCACGGGGTCTTCAATGGTGATCAGGTGGTCCGTCCGGTTCCGGTTGATGAAGTCCACCAGAGCCGCCAAGGTCGTGGACTTGCCCGAGCCCGTCGGGCCCGTCACGAGGACCAGGCCCTTGGAGAGCCAGCAAAGGTCCACCACGGCCTTGGGCAGGCCGAGTTCCTCCACCGTGGGGACCTTGGAGGGGATCTGGCGAAAGACCGCTCCCATGCCGAGGCGGTCCATGAAGTAATTCACCCTGAACCGGGCGAGTCCGGAGATTTCGTAAGCGAAGTCCGTGTCGTTGGACGCTTCGAATTCCTCCCGGTTGCGTCCCGGGCAGATGGGGAGGAGGAGGGCCCGGACCTCTTCCGCGGCCAGGATGGGGCGATCCCCGAGCCGGCGCATCTGGCCGTCCACGCGCAAGAAGGGGGGCTCGCCGGAACTGATGTGGAGGTCGGAGGCTCCCGAAGAGACCATTTCGTAAAGGAGACGATCGAGGGGGGCCGCGCCCTCCGGGGCCGAAACGGCATCCGTCGAAGCGGCCGCCGGAGGGGCCGCCTCGGAGGGTCCGGGGTCCGGGGCCTTGGTGATCCGGACCAGGAGCCCGGAGGCGGTGAAATCCACCGCCACGGTGTGGGCGCCGTACAGGAAGCGGCAGGGACGGAGTTCGTCGAGGAGGGGGCCGGTGTCCGGGGGGGCCACCTCCCTCAGGTAGGCCAGGAGGTTCGCCTGGGGGATCGGGGCCTTTGTGACGGGGCGGTTTCCCTCTCGCGTCCGGAAAAACGGGATCTCGCCCGCCGGCATTTCAAGGGCTTCCGCTCCCACCTGCTCCATGGCGGACAGGATCTTATCCAGCGTGGCCATTCGACTCCTCCAGGATCCGCACCGTGATCACGTGGCGGAGGTTGACGAGGTAGAGGTCGCCCTCGGACTCCACGTGGAGGAACCCCGAGCGGCGGTTCACCAGGTCCGAAACGCGCCGTTCCCCCTCGGGGGCCACCGAGTAGATCGTCCCGTCCAGAGGTTCCCCGTCCTGGAAGACACAGCGGATCTTCCTCGTCGGCGTGCCGGCGGAATCCTCGTAGAAGCTCCATTCCGCCACTCGTGGGTTTTCCACCTTGAGCCAGCGCACCGAGTCCTTCCTCAACAGGACCGGCTCACCGTCCTCCTCCTGGACGGGCAAGAAGGCCTGGGGCTTGTCCAGGAGGTCCGAGACGGTCTCCGGCCCGTGGTGGTTCTCGGCGACTTCGGAAAGGAAGACCGTGCGCATCGAGATGGGAAACGGAGGCACGAGGATCAGGACCGTGGCCCGGCCCTTGGGTACCCGGTAGGCGTCCATGGGGACCTCCATGCTCGGATTCTACTCGACTTCTTCCGGGGAGATCAGAATCTCCCGCGGCTTGGCGCCGTCCGCGGGTCCGACGATCCCGCGCTGCTCCATGACGTCCAGAAGGCGGGCCGCCCGGGCGTACCCGATGCGCATGCGGCGCTGGAGGTTGCTGGCCGAGGCCACCCCCGTCTGGACGACGAGTTTCAGAGCGTCCCGGTAGAGGGGGTCCTCCTCGCCGCCCTCGCCGCCGCCCTCGCCCCCCTGGCCGTTCAAGGGAGGCGCGTCCCGGAGCACCTCCGGATCGAAGGCGGGCGCCCCCTGGCGGGAGAGGTACTGGATGACCCTCTGTGTCTCGGCGGTGGAAAGGAACCCGCCGTGGACCCTCACGAGCCGGCCCGACCCCGGGGGAAGGAAGAGCATGTCGCCCCGGCCCTCCAGGGTCTCCGCGCCGTTCTGGTCGAGGATGAGCCGGCTCTCCAGCTTCTCTCGGACCTGGAAGGCCAGGCGGGCGGACAGGTTGCTCTTGATGACGCCTGTGATGACGTCCCGGCTGGGGCGCTGGGTGGCCAGGATGAGGTGGATCCCCACGGCGCGGGCCATGGCCGAGAGGCGGGCGATGGCCGTCTCCACCTCCTTGGCGACGGAGGCCATGAGGTCGTAGAGCTCGTCGATGATGATCACGATGTAGGGCAGGGGGCGGTTGAGTGAGGTGGCCGCCTCCAGGGCCGACTGGGGCGTCAGGCTGCGGACCCAGGCGTTGTACTGGTCGATGCTCCGGACGCGCGCCCCAGCCAGGAGCTTGTACCGCTCGGTCATCTCCCGCACGGCCCAGTTGAGGGCGTTGGCAGCCTTCTTGACGTCCGTGACCACGGGCGTCATGAGGTGGGGCAACCCTTCGTACACCTTGAGTTCCACCTGCTTCGGGTCCACCAGGATGAACTTGACCTCGTCCGGCGATGCCCGGAAGAGGATGCTGTGGATGAGGGCGTTGATGCCCACGCTCTTGCCCGAGCCCGTGGTTCCGGCCACCAGGAGGTGGGGCATCCGGTCGAGGGTCGTCACGTAGGGGACGCCCTCCACGGTCTTGCCCAGGGCCAGAGGGAGGCGCCCCGGCGTCTCGGAATAGGCCTTGGACTCGATGAGCTCCCGGAAGGCGATGATCTCGCGGTTCTCGTTGGGCACTTCGATGCCCACGTGGGACTTCCCGCTCACCCGGTCCACGCGAATGTGGTCGGCCTTGAGGGCGAGGGCCAGGTCCTCCTCAAGGCTCGTGATGCGGGCGTATTTGACCCCCGGGGCCGGCTTGAATTCGAAGATCGTGACCACGGGGCCTGGGTGGATTTCGAGGACCTCTCCCGCGATGTCGAATTCGCCCAGGCGCTCCTCGATGCGGGCGGCCTTTTCGCGCAGGTCCTGCTCGTTCACCGAGGCCCGCGGCTTGGGCGGATCCAGGAGGTCCGACGGCGGAATGCGAAACCCCGAATCGGGTCCGGGTTCCAGGGGGAGAGAAGGGGCCGTGGGCGCCCGCTGGGCGATGCGGACGGGGCGCTCTGTTTTCCGCTCGTCCTCGCGCTGGACGCGCTCCTGCTGCCTTTGCCGGATCTGGTCCCGCATGGCCTCTCGGTCCTTTTCCTGGCGGCCCCTCTCGCGCCGGAGGTTCCAGGAGCGCCAGAGCCCCGCCACCGGGGAGGCGAGCCGGACCGCCCACCCGAAGAGGGAGATGCGGAAGAAGATCGCGAGCGACACCAGGACCCAGAGCAGGAGAACGAGGACCGCACCCGGCCCCCCGAGAGCCCGCTCGATGAGCTCTCCCAGAACGATGGACAGGACGCCCCCCGGCGCGATCGGCGCCCCCCGGGTGAGGAACGGGACCTCCACGGTCCCCAGGGCCCGCTGGAGGAAGACGGCCTGGCTGAGCATGAGGGAGAGCCAGAGGAGGTACCGGCCGGGCCGCAGGAGAGGCTCCTTGAGGAGGACGGCCAGGCCCAGCCTCCCCGTGAAGATCGGCACGTAGACGGCCGTGAGCCCGACCATGTGGATGAGCAGGGAAGCCCAATAGGCGCCCAGGATGCCCACCCAATTCCGGGGCGTGAGCGTCACCGTCCCGAAGGAGAAGGCCCCCGGATCGTACGGGCTGTAAGAGAGGAGCGACAGGAGCGTGAGGAGCGTGGCGGCGAAGAGGAGGATGGCGGCGACTTCCCGGCCCAGGTCGAGGGGCTTGGGCTTGGCCACCGGGGAGACGGGGGCCTCCTCACCGGATCCCGCCGCCTGGTCCTTTCTGAACCTCCCCATGCCTCTCCTCCGTGGTGCGAGCATAGCGCGCGCGGGTCCTTGGGGGCAAGGATTCGGCCCGCGGGCCGGCGCCGCCCGCGCCCAGGACGCACCGTCCCCTGAGGGAGCAGGCGGCGCAGAGGGACTCCACGGTCCTCCCGCGGCAGGAGCGGGAAATGCCGAGATGGGCCAGGGCGAAGTCGTATCGGGTCGGGTCCTCCGGATGGAGCCGGGCGAGCGCGCCCGTGAGCTCCAACGCGAAGGCCCGGTCGGGGGTGCGCCTGCGGGCGAGCCCGAGAGCCAAGGCGATCCGCGCCACGTGCGTGTCCACGGGCATGCGGAGTTCCGACGGTCGCAGGGCGCTCCAGAGCCCCAGGTCCACTCCGTCGTCGGGACGGACCATCCATCGCAGGAACATCCACCAGCGTTTGCAGGCGGATCCCGAAGAGGGCAGAGGGAGAAGGTGCGCCAGTCCGCGCGTCAGGCGGCCGCACTCCCGCCGGAGCCTCCGGCTCAGGGCTTCGAGCCCCTCCTCCGCGCCTTCCTGGAAGAACCCTTCCAATGTGCCCGTCCGGGCCAGCACCCGGCCGGCCGACGAGAGAAAGGCCGCCACGTCCGAGGAGGTCTGGAAGCGATAGGGGGGGATCTCTTCGGCCCCGATTCCGGCGCGAAGGGCGGCCGCCGGCGCCGGACCGAGTCGAGAGAGCACTCTCTCCAGGAAGGCGCCCATGGCCTTCACGTTCCCGTACGCGAAGAGGGAGGACACGAGGGCCACCGCTTCGCGGTCCTCCCGTGCGACGTACCGGCGTGGGAAGCGGACGGGATCGGCCCTCAGCGCGCCGGCGCGAAGGTCCTTCGCCAGGGCCTCCAGACCGTCCCGGAGACGGGCCTCCTCAGGCGAAACGGTTCGTGAGGAAATTGATGAGGTCGAGACCGTACTGCTCCATGTAGGCGTGGAAGGTCTTCACCTTCCTGCCCAAAAGGTTGTATCCGATGACGGCGGGGATGGCGGCGAAGAGGCCCGCGGCCGTGGTGATGAGGGCCTCGGAGATTCCGGGGGCCACGGAGGCCAGGGTGGCGCTGCCCGAGATCCCGATGGCGCGGAAGGCCTCCATGATGCCCCAGACGGTGCCGAAGAGGCCCACGAAGGGCGTGGCCGTGGCCGTGGTGGCGAGGAAGGCCAGGCCGGATTCGAGGAGGATGGTCTGGTCCCGCATGACGCGCGTGAGCGTGCGCTCGAGGTTCTCCGTGTGGCGGATCTGGGGGCGCGAATCGGGGGATGCGCCCGTGGAGGCCCCGCCTGCGGCCCCCATCTGGTCCTTCACCTGGTCGTGGAGCTCCCGGTAGGTCTCCATGAACATCTCCCGGAGGGGCGAGTCCTTCGAGGCCTTGGCCGCCACGAGCATGTCCGTGACCCTCTGGGAGGCGCGCAAGACCTCGTAGAAGTCCTGGGAGCGCTTCTTGAGCTTTCGGTAGTTGTAAAAGCGGTCGATCATGATGGTCCAGGAAATGAGGGAGAAGACGAGAAGGATGAGGAGCACGCTTTTGGCCACGAATCCGGAGTGGGCGAGCATCTCGCTCAGGGTTGCGGCGGCGAGGGTGAGGACCATCGGCACCTCCTTGTTGGGCGATTATAGCGGGGAACGGCGGCGGGGGAAAGGCCCGAGGGGACACTGGGTTAGTAGGGGAGCAGGTGAGTGGGTGGGCAAATGAGTGAGTGAGTGACATGCGTGTCCAAAATAGAGCAGCGTGTCTCCTTCGAACGTCGGCCGGGCCCTGGCCGCGCCCCTGGCGCGGCACGGAGGGACTGGTCCGGGCGCGTCCATGCCGGCCCGGCGGCGCTCCGGCCTCCGCCCCTCCGCCGCCCTTCGGGCTCCAGGCCCGGCCTCGTGCTGGAATGCCCCTCCCCCCTCCTCTGGCGTTGCGCCGGCGGCGCCGGACCGATTGCGGCGTCAGCCTTCGGCGGCCAGCTCCTCGACGTACATCCCAGTACGCCTGCGTCGCAGCCGCCTCGGCTTCCTTGCCGGGGGTCCGGCCCTCCGGGGGCTCTCGGCGCGTTGCCCGCCGGGCCAGAGCAGGTTCGCGAAGGCGCGACGAGCGCGTGCCGGAAGCACGCCAAGGAGCGCCGACAAAGAAGATGCCTGGCCCGGCG
>Ga0209172_10001625_pt1 | contig 45870 bp, 35 predicted proteins | sample LarsenN4metaG_FD_184113 | JGI IMG/M metagenome (GOLD analysis project Ga0209172, IMG submission 184113) | Hot spring sediment bacterial and archeal communities from British Columbia, Canada, to study Microbial Dark Matter (Phase II) - Larsen... ... | reverse complement strand
CAGCAATTCTCATTTTGAAACATTTGTACTGAAGTCAGAGCCTCTAAAGGCTTGTGCGCTCAATTTTATGAACGGCAGAATGGGTATTCCAGCCATTGATAGCTGTTCAAAATGAATATTTTTGTGAGAATTATTCTCATACTGAGAATTGCTGCGTTTTCAGCCACTCGATTGACGTGAAACTTTCCGAAATGCTCAAAGTGTCAATATGGCGTGCCTTTAAAGTTGCGATCGCAGCTTTAAGTGCTGCTATTTTTGGCTGAGATGCGAAACAGAAAACTAGTTTGGTCAGTTCAAAGGGGATCATTGCTCCTAGCTGCAAAGAGCTGACAGCTCGACTTTTGCACGTTCTCCGTGCTACGTCATTTAGCGGAAACTTTGAGAGCTAGGTACAACTTTCTAAGAAGTGTTAACATTAGATGATCAAACGCATTCAGAAGTGTGAATTTGACCATCACAACCCTCGGTTCGTCTATTCTTTCGGTCAACCAGATTCGCTTAACAAACGGGTTGACACTGATCCATCAATACATGCCTGCAATGCCTGTTGCGGCTGTCGATGTTTGGGTCAAGGCTGGAGCCATCACTGAACCCGACGAATGGATGGGGATGGCGCATTTTCTAGAGCACATGATTTTTAAGGGCACCGATCGCCTACCACCAGGGGCGTTTGATTGGGCGATTGAAAATTACGGTGGCATGACGAATGCAGCGACAAGCTACGACTACGCTCACTTCTTCATCACTACAGCCGCCCAGCACTTAGAAGAAACCCTGCCCTATTTAGCTGAACTGTTGATTAATGCAGCGATCCCCGATGATGAATTTGAGCGAGAACGTGAAGTCGTTTTAGAAGAAATTCTTCAGTCCTTTGATAATCCTGATTGGATTGGGTTTCAGGCATTAAGTGATCTGGTCTATCAGCGGCATCCCTACGGACGGCCGATCCTGGGCACCGAAGAAAGCTTACTGGCCCGCACGCCCGCCGAGATGCGACAATTTCACCGCACTCACTATCAACCCGAAAACATGACGGTTGTACTGGTTGGTGATATTCCTCAAGACCGGGCGATCGAGCTGGTTGATAGCACGTTTAACCCATTTCACAATCGTGCCACGTGCCCTCAGTTGTGCCCCGAAGCAGAGCCACCCATTACCACGGTGCGCCGCCAAGAGTTGCAATTGCCTCGCCTAGAGCATGCACGGTTGATGATGGCCTGGTTAACACCGGGGATCGATTCACCCATGCAAGATTTAGATGCGCGGTTGCAAGACGCCTATGGGTTAGATGTACTCTCTGTTTTGCTCACCGAGGGTCGGACCTCGCGTCTCGTGCGCGAACTCCGTGAAGAACGGGGTTTAGTGCATGCAATTAGCAGTGGTTTTTCACTTCAACGAGAGTCTGGGCTGTTTACAATTACGGCATGGCTTGAGCCTGAGCATTTAGAGCGGGTTGAGGCGATTATTTGCGATCGCCTATCAGAGTTGTCTGCTGCCCCAATTTCGCAGACAGAGTTGTTACGCTGCAAACGCTTGTTGTGTAACGATCACGCTTTCTCAAGTGAAACGCCCAGTCAATTAGCAAGTTTATACGGCTATTACAGCGTGTTGGCACATCCCTCGATTGCCACGGTTTACCCAGAAAGAATTGAGGCAATTCAGGTGCAAGACTTGCAGCGACTGGCAAGCTATTACTTGTCGCCTTATCACTATGCAGCAACCGTTCTCTTGCCCGCCTAGCGATTTGGGCAACTGGGCCGCCAACCTGCTAAACCGTTAAACCTCAGGTCATTCTTCCATTTGCATGTTGGATTAGAGGAATATGAGTTTGCCTTCGTCTCCTACTGAATTGCAGTCGATTTCCCGCACCGTTTTAGATAATGGCATCGTTGTTTTAGTCAAAGAAAATCCGGCGGCAGACATTATCGCTGCGCGTCTGTTTCTGCGGGCTGGTAGCCAATGGGAGACAGCGCAAAACGCGGGCCTGTCTCATTTGGTTTCGGCTGTTTTGACAAAAGGTACTGAAAATCGCTCTTCGTTAGAAATTGCAGAAGCCGTTGAGTCAGTCGGTGCCAGCTTAGGCGCTGATTCAACGACTGATTATTTCTTGTTGAGCCTTAAAACGGTTTCGGCTGACTTCCCCGGCATTCTCAAGTTAGCGGGTGAGTTACTGCGATCGCCCACTTTCCCAGAGCATGAGTTAGAGCTTGAGCGACGCCTCACTCTACAGGCAATTCGCTCTCAGCAAGAGCAACCGTTTAATCTTGCATTTGACCAGTTGCGGCAAATCATGTACACGGCTCATCCCTATGCGTTATCGAGCTTGGGCACTGAAGCCAGTGTGGTTCAGCCACAACGGGAGGATCTACTCGCCTATCACAAAACGTTCTTTCGCCCTGACCAATTAATCATCAGCATTTGTGGTCGCATTCAACCAGAGGAGGCTGTCTCCTTAGTGCAACAGGTTTTAGGCGATTGGCAGATTCCAGATGCTGAGACACCAACACTTCACCTACCAGGGTTAGAGTACGCCCCAGCTCGGCGCGCGATCGCCCAGGCTACACAACAATCAATTGTGATGCTGGGTTATATGTCGCCTGCCGCCCCCCTACAAGCCACTACTCAAACGAACGCAACCGCAGACATCAGCCATCTGCAAGAGTACGTCGCGCTGAAATTGCTGAATAGCTATCTCGGCAACGGCTTGTCGAGCCGTTTATTTGTTGAACTGCGCGAAAAGCGGGGGCTAGCTTATGAAGTTTCAGGCTTTTACCCGACACGCTTACACCCGGCTCAATTTATTGTCTACATGGGTACGGCTCCCGAAAACACCCAAACAGCCCTTGAGAGTTTGCATGCCGAAGTCGATCGCTTGCAGCTTCAACCCTTAACTCAGCAAGAATTTCAGACTGCCAAAAATAAACTCTTAGGCCAGTATGCATTAGGGAAACAGACAAATGCCCAGATCGCGCAAATCTTTGGTTGGTATGAAACCATTGGCTTAGGCATTGACTTTGACCAGCGCTTTCAACACGAAGTTGCTGAGTTACCCGTCGAAATCGCGCAGGTCGTTGCTCAGCGCTATTTGAAGCAACCTTACGTTTCCCTGGTAGGCCCTGCTGAGAAAGTGATGCCTTTAGTCGCTTAGGTAGGCTGTATCAGTGCTCCTGTTAGCACCATCTTGTGAACCCTCCAGCATTCCTGGCACTTTTCCGCTTTAAGGAATGCCAGTCTGTGCTATTGCACCATCATCACCCAATCATAGGCTTCGGCAGTAACCCAAGGTTGCAGCCAAGAACTGCATTGCTACTGCTCAACAAAATTTCCTTACATCGGCTCAGACAAATTTGATCTGTGCAGAGACAACTCTTAAGCCAAAAAGCACAATTTCACTTGAATCTTAAATTAAGACCCATTATCATCAAGCAAGACTGGTAGCTTCTAGCACTGGTATCTACGGGTAATTACGTATTTGTTTATCGAGACTTAAGCAATAACGGGGAAATATCACCGAGTTCTTCCCTGCTGGTAGGCGCTAGGCTTTAGACAAAAAGTAAGTGTGCTTTTGAGAGTTCTTTAAATACCGCTAGATAACGAGTTGGGGATGAAGCAATGCGTAATGGGTCAGACTACACAGATAACAATCTTTTAAGAGTGGCCACAGAAACAAGCTCACTCCCTAGCTTCATCCGCGAAACCATTGTGCCCGATGAACTACAGGTGGCAAACTCCGAAAGCTCTACTTCTGAAGATGCCGCCACTTTGCCTGCAGATGTGGAAGCGCTCGAAGCAACCCATATCGCAGCCGATCGCCTGTTTAACCAGGCCAGTGAATATCTCCAGTTAGGCCAGCTCGAAGCAGCGCTATCTGGTTTTCAACACGCACGTGAGCTATATCAGAACCTCAAGGATGAGGCGGGTGTTTGCAAAGCAGTCGGCAGCATTGGCATGGTATTTTACGGCTTGCGCGATTACCAGAAAGCGGCTGACTACTCGCATCGCGGCTTAGAGCTAGCCCGTCAGCTCAAAGACAACCGCAGCATGGTTCGCATTCTCAGCACGTTGGGGAATGCTTACCGCCATCTGCGCCAACAAGACCGGGCGGTTGAAGCACAGCAAGAGAGTCTCGCGATCGCCCGCAAAATTAATGATCGCCGGGGTGAAATGGCGGCATTAAACAACCTTGGGTTGGCCTACAAGGCAATGGGCGATTATGCGACTGCGATTACCTACGAAGAGCAGAGCTTAAAAATTGCCCGTGAAGTAAAAGATGACCAGGTAGAGGAGCAGATTCTCAAAAACTTGGGCAATGCTTGTTATGCATTAGGTGATTATCAGCAGGCGATCAACTACTATCAGCAGCGTTTGACTTTAGCTCGTGAAGCCGGCGATCGCCGCGTCGAAGCCCAAATTCTCAGAAATATTGGTAATGCTTGCTATGCGCTAGGGAGTTACGAACGGGCGATCGAGTTTGGTAAACAACGCCTCAGTGTGGCCCATGCTCTCAACGACTCCAGAGCGGAAGAACAGGCGTTGGGTAGTATTGGGGTTGCTTACGATGCAATGGGCAACTACTCTCAGGCGATCGACTTTTATGAGCAGCGGCTCGAAATTGCCCGTCAAATTCAAGATCATCGGTTAGAAGAGCAGATTTTAGGCAATTTGAAAGTGGCTTACTTTGCAATGGGCGACTTTGCGCGAGCCGCTAAGTGTAGTTCTTAACAACAAGCAAAAGCAAGTGGCTTGAGTTCTCAACTTTGTCCCAAAGCGTAGACTTACACTGCACCAAGGTTGGGCCGCGGCTGAATTGACAACGTGTTGCGTTCCCAGAACACGCCATCAGAAAAACCTTGAATATCTGTTTCTAGATCGGCTAACTCAAGTCGGCGTTCAGCTAGCAGGCTATACTCTTCGTCTAGTTCAATGCCAAGGTACTTTCTGCCGAGCTTTTTGGCTACCACTGAAGTCGTCCCACTCCCCAAAAACGGATCAAGCACAAAGTCACCCGGATTGGTGCTTGCTAAAACCAGCTTGGCGAGCAACTTTTCACTCTTCTGTGTCGGGTGCATTGTGTTTTCAGGCATTGACCAGAAAGGGATGGTAATGTCTGTCCAGAGGTTGGACGGGTAGGTGTCACGAAAGTTTCCTTGCTTGGTCACGTGCCAGTCTTTCGGTGTGCCGTCTCGATTGCGGTAGGGGGCTAACACTCGCCTGCGGAGTTTGACGGCATTGACGTTAAATGTGTAAACCTCAGACATCGTGCAAAACCAGATGTCTTCCGAAGCGTTCTTCCAGTTAGTTTTGGCACCGCGTCCCTTTTCACGTTCCCAAGTAATGCGGTTTTGCACGGTAAAGTAGCGGTCAGCAACCGTAAAGATCGAAGCCGAAGAAAACCAGTCGCCACAAATGTAAATGGATGCTGTCGGCTTTAGCAGAGGTTTAAGAGAGCAGATGACTTCATCTAGCCAGTTGGTATAGTCCTCAACGGTGCGTTTAGAAAACTTGCGACCATTGAAACACTTGTTGAGGTTGTAGGGCGGATCCAAAATCAGGAGATCTACAAAAGCGGGAGGTAAGTGCTGGGCGATCGCCAAACAGTTGCCTTGAATTGTACCGACGGGTGGAGTTGCCTGGGCCTTTAAGGTGGAGCTGTTTAATAAGCGGGGGGTTAGTCTCGCCCGATCTGCATCATTTAGGACGAGGGTGCGGTTCATGGGCGCACGTGGCTTTTTCTGCTTAATTAGACGAAACTCTACCATTCACTTTCCTCACCCACAGTTACAGAACCTAAGCCTGCGTGGGGATTATACACACCATTCCGCCAGCGGGAACGGCAATCTGGTAGAGATTATGGAATCTTTCTAAACTGTAAGTCGCACAAAAAGGCTGGATCCTAAGTGGAGCCGAGCATTGGATCCTACAGCAGGTCAGTGGCTACCCCTACTTACAGCTTTAAAGCTTGACGATAGGTGTGAACCTGGTTTGGCTCAATTTGTGTGGTTGCCTCGTCTAGGGGCAAAACTCGCAGAGCATTGTCGCGGTGAACGTTGACCTGGTAGACTCGCCGATTGGTAATGTCTAAAGCAGTCAGCCAGCCACTCTTAGGATGGTAAGCCCCTGTATCAATATCGAGCCAGCCGCAGCCGCGCGCAATTTCACCTGGTGCTACTTTGGGCAAAGTGAAGGTAATAGTGTGACCAGTAATAATGAGCTTGTCTGGAAAGTAGGGTTGATTACTGCAATGAAACTCATCACGAATCCAACAAAACTCTTGGGTGGTTTGAGTTTCAAGTTTCTTGCGAGGGTCTACCCCGGCGTGTACCAGCCACAGATCGCCTAAGTCGAGATACAGAGGCAGGGTTCTAAACCAGTCGAGGTGTTCGGCCAAAATGCCTGAATCGCCATAACTGGCAACCGTTGCTCGCCCGCCACTATAAAGCCAGGCTTGCAACGCGGGCATAAAAATTCGCCCATTAGGAAAAGCTTCTAACATCAACTGCTCATGATTACCCAGTAAGCAGTGATAAGGGCTAGTGCGAACAAACTCGACAACCTTGGCGCTAGCAGGCCCCCGATCAATCAAATCACCTAAAAAATAAACCTGATCATCTGTACCCGGTGCGATCGCATCTAAGAGCGTTATGAGTCCGTCATAATGTCCGTGTACATCACCAATAATGATTCGACGTTGAGTACCTACGCTCATGCGATCGCCTAACACAGAAGAACAGTGACTAGCAGCTCCTTGCAACGAAACGATGCACTCACTCAGCCCCGTCTTCTTAAAGACAAACTAACTAAGGGAAAAGCGAAATAGTGGAGCCGTCTGATGTATCCATTATGCCCTGAACCCTAGAGGGACTTACAAATTATTGCTTAAACCGCTATGAGCAAGGCAAAATTTCACACACTGCTACTGTCCAAGCGCTTTTAAGAACCGTTGTAACCCTGAAAAGATGGTGTTTTTAGAGCCTGCTTGCGGAATACTGCTCTTTATTAAAATTTCATCAATCCGCTCTCCACTGGGCCGCAACGGTTCTTCTGCCAGCAGCGAGTAGTCTGCCTCCCTTTCTTCCCAGATCTGCCAGGGAGACGGGTAATTTCGCAGCAGTGCAGCTCCGCTTAATGGCCGCAGGTAGTAACACGGCTCAATGGTGCTTAGAAATCGGCTACGCATTTGACGAGCTGTGTAACCAATACCCACTGTTCCAACGTCTTCTAAACGGGGACAAAAGAGAATGACAGGTAAATCACCCACGGCGTTGCAAATTTGCTCGACCACCTGAACTTCTACGGCAGTGGGTGCAACAAATAAAAAAGCTTGATCGGCTGGTTCAACGAGTTCTTCAACCGTTGAGGTTTGCCGTGCCCCCGCCACGTCAACACTCTTCGTCCGTAAAGTTAGATCAGCCCAATCTCGTTTAACGAGCGCGGCGGTGCCAGCATCGCTAAAAAAAACTTTTAAGCCATCACCATAGGCTTCTAACGCTGGCAAATATTGGTATGCAACTGGCAGAGGCTTCAGTTCTGGCAAGGCTAACTCAACACTGAGACGACGATAACCAGCCGCGATCGCCGCTTGGGTTGCCACAACTGCTTGAGCGATCGCTTCATCTAGCGTTTTGGGAAAATCAGCCATGAGGTACTTAATCAAAATCGTTAAATTTGGTCTCTTTTCACCATAAACCAAAGTCGTTCTAAAACACTCCCATTGGCATATCTCGCACTGGTGAGGTAAAGCTGAAGGACGCCCGATAACGTTAAAGAGATGTTACGCAAAGTGACATAGATACACCTTTCAACAAGGAAGTCTATTTTATGAAGTTTTCCCCAGCAATTCTCAGTATGAGAATAATTCTCACAAAAATATTCATTTTGAACAGCTATCAATGGCTGGAATACCCATTCTGCCGTTCATAAAATTGAGCGCACAAGCCTTTAGAGGCTCTGACTTCAGTACAAATGTTTCAAAATGAGAATTGCTGAGTTTTCCCTTACTCTTTTGACAAGTTTGGTGGCAGCGAGCAGCTTTATCTTCGGTGCTGGTTTAACTGCGATCGCGGAATCCACCTCTTCTCAGGTTCAAACAGATGCCGCTTCAGATCGTCGGGCACCTACCTCGGTTGCTCCATCTGAATTTGTGCCTGAAGGTGCGCAAGATGTTCCTGTCCAGCCGCAGCTCACACCTACAGCAGAAACAAATCGGGCTGATTCTTTAAGTCAAGAGTCAGGTGATGTGGATCAGCGAACCACTGCTCCAACGCGGAACAATACAGTGAAGGATCCAAACCGCACTGACCTGCCAAACAATACCCCCAGCACTCGTCAAACCACTCCTGGTGTCAGAGAGTCGAGCGACAATCAGCCGAACAACCTGGATACTACGGCTCCAAGGCAGGATAGCGTGGACTCCACACCCACAGACCCAACGGGTCCTGATGGTGTGAATAATGACTTAAACAACACCTCGCCTAACCGCAATCAAAACACTTCACCGAATCGGCGCGATCTCAATAATCCACGTCAGGGAGCAGATGCAGCCCCCAACGCCGCACCCGGTGGTTCAACTCAATATCCAACACCGGCTGGACGAATTCCTGCACCGATCAATAACGTTGATGGCAACAGCGTGACACCTCAACAACAGCAAAACCAGGTGCCTGGTTCCATGGATGGCACAACGGCTCCCCGTCAGGAACCTTCGGATGTCATGCAACCTGAAAATCAACAGCCTCAGGCTCCTGACGATCGCAACTCCTCTTCAATGATGGATGGCATGACAACGGCTATGGGCAATCGCAATCTAGAGGAAGCAATTCGCGAAAGTCCTTCGTTTGAACTGTTTAATGCCCTATTGCGGGTTGCTGATGACAATGGTGCGCTAAGTGCCAAGCTCTCTAGCGGCAATTACACGGTGCTTGCACCGACTGACCAGGTTTTGGCAGCTCTGCCTCCCGGTGCGATTAAGCAATTGGTGCAACCTGAAAACCGTCAGCTGTTGAAGGAAATTATCAGCAATCACATTCTTGAAGGGAATGTGCCAGCAGATGCTGTAAGCGGCGTTTCTGTCGTGCAACCTGGCATTCAGGTCAGCAATGGTATGATTCACGCCGTAGATCGAATTTTGTTGCCAAGCAATAACTCTCTGTCTCTGTCTGGCCCTGGCGGTACGTTGATCCGCTAACGCCGTATCGTCAAATCTCTCAGCTTTGACAGGGCGTTGAGATGGAAAAACTGAGCGATCGGGTGATTCCTTTGTTTGGCAATGCCGTCTCCGCTCCCTTCTGAAGGTGAAGATTTGTGTTTCACCTCCCTGTGAGAAGGTTGGTCCAGCGGCTCAACCCCGGTGTATCTATCGTTTTAGACTGATAGCAAAAAAAGGACTTAGCGATGCTAGGTCCTTTTTTGTGATTTATAGCGGTAGTCATCTAGGTTAGGGCGGGGTTCCGTCCCTGGCTGGGGGTGCGCCCCCGCACTCCCTTTTATTTTCAATGGCCTAAACCAACTGGCGACAGCTTATATCTCTGAGGCTGGCTGATTAGAGCGTGAGAGAAGCGGCATCTTTCTCAATCAGAGCTGCCAGATCCTTCAAGAAGGCAGCCGCGTGAGCACCATAGATAACCCGATGATCACAGGTGATGTTGACCTGCATTTGACGCTTCACTCCTAACATGCCGTCAGCTGTTGCAACAACAGTAGGGTTTGATGCCCCGATCGCCAAAATTGAACCCATGCCAGGGGGCAAAATTGCATCAAATCGATCAACGCCAAACATGCCCAGGTTAGAGACAGCAAACGTGCCAGTGTTGTATTCTTCTGGCTGAAGTTGCTTGGCTCGAGCGCGGTCAACGAGATCTTTCCAGTTGCGCGATAGAGAATAAATATCAACTTGGTCTGCACGACGTAAGACAGGGGTAATTAACCCACCGTCATCCATTGCAACCGCGACAGCGACATTGATTTCGGCTGGGTAGTTGATAGCATTGTTCGCAAAGCTCGCGTTAAGCAGCGGATGCTTTTTCAGCGTCATTGCAACCGCTTTGGCTAACAATGCCGTCATAGTCACCCCTTTTGACTTGATTTGCTTGTAAAGCTGATCAAGCGCGTCAGTTGTGATGGTGTAACCAACATGGAAGGTTGGCACTTCTAAACTGACCATCATGTTGCGCACAACAGCGTTTTGCAGCGTTGTGAGAGGAACCTGCTGCCCAGGCGCAACGGGTACGGGAGGCGCTGGTGGTGCCGATGGCCGAGGTGCAGGTGCGGGGGCTGTTGCCGTAGTAGCAGCTACCACTGGAGCGGGAGCCGCAGGAGCTTTACCCGCCGCCGCTTCAATATCTTCAGCCGTGATGCGCCCGTGTGGACCTGTGCCTTTTACGGTTGCCAGATCGACTTTATACTCTTTCGCAAGCTTACGCGCACGAGGAGAAACAACGACTCGGCCATTGCCAGAACGTCCGCTACCGTTTTGAGCAACAGCGGGTGCTTCCGCCACTGCAACCGGAGCATTCACAGCCGCCGCTGCCGCTGCCGGAGCTTCGGCTGATTTGGTTTGGGTTTGAGTTTCCGCCTCTGCAATCTCAGCTTCAGTCTCAGCAATCAACGCGATCGCCTCACCAACCCCGATAGATTCTCCCGCAGGAACAATGATGGTGGCTAAGTAACCCTCGTAAAAGGATTCCACATCCATATCAGCTTTGTCAGACTCAACCACCACAACGGTTTCGCCTTTTTCGACTCTATCCCCCGGTGACTTAACCCAGGAAACAATTTTTCCCTCGGTCATCGTTGAACTCAACGCAGGCATAAAGACTTCATAGATCATGGATATGGCGCTCCCAAGCTTTAGCAAAGATGTAGATAAATGATCAGTGATTTGGGCGATCGCCCTGAGAGTGCTAAGTTGAAATCGTCTCAATCAAAGTTGCACCCAATTCGGGGGATACAAAACCACTGAGCAATGTACCCCCGCTTTAGTTACGAAACTCGGTCTACTCGCATCATCCAATTTTATCGGATTGAGGGTAGCTCATTTCAGTCTCACAGGTTGCCACGAATTTCTTCAATCACTCCATCACGGAGAACGATTTCAACTTGCATTTTCTCAATCAAGTTGTCACCAACTTTTACGTCAAATGTGCTTTCAATCTGTCCCTGATTGACCTCTTGATTGAACTCCAACATCTGTACTTGCTGGAGTTGTTGAAGCACCTGATTCTTTTGCTCTAAAAACTCACTTTTGCGCTGGTTAACTTGCCCCTGAATGCTTTCGATCTGTTGGGTCGTTTCAGGTCCGGGAGGCACAAGTGATTGCTTTTGAATTTCAGCAATCATGCGCTGTGCTTGCATCTCCAACTGTTGCAGTTGGCTATCAAGCTGGTTAATTTGAGCTTGCAACTGTTGTTGCGCTTCTTCTTTCCAACGGGAAGTGACGATCGCCTTTACATTTACTGACCGTCGTAAAACTAGAGGAGACTGAGAGGCATCCATATATGACTCAAGCGAACATCTCGTTAATCATACCTTGGTAGCGTTCCATAACGACATTGCGACGAACTTTCAGGGTTTGAGTGAGCAGTCCATTTTCAATCGAAAACGGTTCCAAAATTAAACGAATTGGGCCAATGCGATCGTCGATTCGGTAGCCCGGTCGATTTTGTACTTCGCGGTTGAGTTCTGGGCGCAATGCATCAATGATCTCACGCCGATTTAGCTCTGCTAGTAAAGCCGGGTCCTTGACTAATGGAGAATCGGGCGATCGCACCTCTTCGGGCAAATTCAACCGAAGCCCTTTGCCAGCTAACCAGGGTTCTAAAGCTTCCAAATTTGGAATGACAAGCGCGCCAATACTTTTTTGGTCTTGGCCCACCAGCATGATCTGGCCAACCAGCGGACTGCGTAAGCACGCATCTTCGATCGGTTGTGGCTCAATATTTTCACCATTGGTCAGCACGATCGTATCTTTTGCTCGCCCGGTTAACACAAGGTCGTTTTGAGCTGTGACCCAACCCAAATCGCCACTGTCAAACCAGCCATTGGAGTCGATCGCCTTTTGAGTGGCTTCTGGATTTTGGTAATAGCCTTGCATCACCTGTGGCCCCCGAATTAGCACTAAGCCACGCTTTCCTTGTGGCAAAGGTTGGCGCGTTTCAGGATCCACAATACGAATTTCGGTTCCTGGAATGGGTTGCCCAGAAGACCCCCGCAAGTTACGCCAGGGGCGACGGGCGTTTGTAACCGGGGAAGTCTCAGTCAAGCCATAACCGACCAACACCTCAACCCCAACAATCTCAAAAAAGTCGTCAATATGCTTCGCAAGGGAACCGCCACCGCTAATTGCCTGACGAAACTCGCCACCCGTAACGGCCGTGCGCACCTTTTTGTAGACAATCTTCTCGCCCAACGCATGGAGTGGTGCAAAAGCCACCATTTTGAGTAGGGCTGCAATGCGCTCACCAACTGCAGGTTGAGGACGAAGCAAATCCATACCTTGCACAATCCGCCGAGCTGCAATGTAGTTCTGGCTGGCATCCAAAAAGAAGTGGATCAGCTTTTGGCGACTGGCGGGTTGTTCCTTAAATTGCTTTTGAATGCCCTCATAAACAGACTCCCAGATACGAGGAACGCTGACCATAAACTGCGGCTTAAACTTTGCCAGGTCTTTCTTAATCGTGCGAATGCTGGTGTAGATTTGTGTGCAACCTTGAGACAGCAAGAAGTATTCTGCACTGCGCTCGTAGGCGTGCCAGGTTGGCAAAATGCTAAGCACGCGATCGCCAGGTTTGGGTTGCACCACACTGCCCAATGTTGTGACTTGGTGCAGCAGGTTGCCGTGGCTGAGCATAGCTCCTTTGGGTTTGCCAGTGGTGCCAGAGGTGTAGATCAGCGTTGCCAGGTCGTCGAGATTGCGCTCTACCGCCTGGAGGGGATGATTGGCACCTAGCTCCATCAGTTGGCTGTAATTCAACACTTTGATGTTGAGATCGGTTGGTGGCGTTTCGTCGCTCAGTAAAGCGATAAAGCGGAGAGGCAGATCTGACAGGCGATCGCGCAGTAGCTTCAGGGTAGCGTTATCTTCTACCACCAGGGCGATCGCGCCACTATTACTGGCTAAAAAGAACAATTCTTCTTTTTCGGCTTGCGAGCTACGAACGGCGTTGACAGCACCAGCCAGCATCATACCCTGGTCAGCCACAATCCAACGGGGGCTGTTATCCGAGAAAAAGGCAATCCGATCGCCAACCTGAATGCCGAGCACCTGTAACGCTGAGGCAAAGCAGCGAATCTGGTCATATAGCTGAGCGTAAGTCACCTTCACTTCGGGTTTAAGATGGGGTGCATGTAAGGCTATGCGATCGCCAAACCGGCTTGCGGCTTGCTGCCAGATCTCAGGTAATGATCTCACCAGCTCATAATTGACCACGAGCTGGCTCAGGTTTTGCCGCTCTTTTTCACTCATGGCATAGTTCGCAATTCGCGTCATTGCATTTGCCCCTAGATGCTTAGGTTTGACTTCTACTGCCGTTGCGATCGCTCGCGTCAGAATGGCTATTTGGTCACCGTCCGACTGCTCGAACTGAACTGTTGTTGGGTTCAACAGTCTGACCAATGCTATATCTTATCAAGCCTCCACGTGCGTTATGAGAGGCGATCGGCAACTAAACTCCAATGAAAAGAGCTTCCGTATGCCTCTACTTCCAGTCGTAGCCGCATTTTAGGGTAATTGGTAGGCTTCACATGCCAGCAATCGAAATTTTTGTGCCAGTCTTCTCTTGTTTAGCGATTGATCCCTATTTTTCGCTTTAGCCCAAACCAACGCTGCCGTATTTTCCAAAACTTGCTGGTTTCTATAGCAGCTATTTGGGCTTTAGCTGTCGTTAATGATTCACTCAATTGTTGAATCATTTGTTGCTGCTGCTGATTTTCTGCCTCGCGTTGATGCTGCAACTCGGCTAAAGCTTGGTGTTGATGTTGTTGCAATTGGGCTAAAGCAGCTTCGCGAGCGGCTAAATTCGCCTGTGCCTGTGCCAACTCATGACGAGCTGCCGCGAGATCTGTTGCCAATATATCGACTTGCTCTTTCAAGGACGCACTTTCGTTAGCAAACCGACTAACCTCTTGCTCAAGATGCTCTCGATGTTGCTGGTAGGATGCTTGACCTTGTTGCAACGTCTTCAACTCGTGCCGCAATCGATGTTGCTCTAGCCAGTCTTGAAATGCCCAGTCTAAGCCAGTGCTTAGCTCTAAAGCGGTTAACCAGGATTGATCGACCTCGCTTTGTAACATAGCAACTTCTTTGCGGGTTAACGCTTCATAAACAGAGATAGCTTCTGGCACATAATGCTGAATTAAGCAGGGTCTGCTAGTTTTTGAGATTTCAGTGTGTAAGAGCGATTGATCGTAGATGTTGCTGTCAGGATGCGCCAAATCAAGCCCAAATTTGGTGTTCACTGCCGTAATCACAGTGGCAACCTGATGGGTTAGTGAATCAACGCTCACCAGCAGCGATCGCTCAGGAAATCGTTCACAAAATTGCAAAACTTTCTGGTTGTAGTGCAGCCACATTTGCACCGCGTAATCAGGGCGCTCTAAAAAAATATCTTTATCAATGGGCGATCGGCGCAACAGAGAATCTACAACTTCCCAGGGTGCCCGATACAGAAAAAGGAATTTAGCATCAGGCAATAAGTTGGCCCAAAAGTCGAGAAATAGAGTGGTACGGGGGTCTTTCCAGCCCCAGATAGGGGCGATCGTGTTTTGTTCAATAATTTGCTGAGCTTGCTGTACCTGTGGATACGTGATCTCAAAGGTGTCTTGCAATGTCCAGCCAGCTTCGTGTAACCCTTGTGACTCTAAAACTGAGCGGTGAAAATTAACAAAGTCAAGGTTCTCAAAATGACCTTTACGGTTGAATTCGCTGGCTCCCATCAAGCGCTTGCCGACATCTACACCGCTACTTTGCAAGAGTGAGGCAGCCAACGAAGTCCCAGACCGATGCATCCCTGTAATGACTAGAGGAACGGCTTTACTGGAAAGATGAGAGGATGCTGTTTCCATTTCAAATGTGTCTACGAAATTGGTGATGCCTGCTTAACCAGGTATTAGAGAAAACAATGGGTACTTAAATAATTCAAAATCTTGTCAACCGATTCCTCAACTGTCTCCTGATGGGTTGAAACAATGATTTCAGGTGAATTAGGTGGTTCGTAAGGCGATGAGATGCCTGTGAATTCCGGGATTTCTCCTGCGATCGCTCGTCTATATAAGCCTTTTGGGTCACGTTCAATACAAACGTCTAAAGGGCAGTTGACATAAATTTCAATGAACCCTGGTAACATTGCTCGTAACTTTGCCCGCGTCTCTTCGTAGGGAGAGATCAGCGCAACTATGGTGTTGATCGAATGTTTGTTCAACAAACTACAGACAAAACCAACCCGTAAAACGTTGGTATCTCTGTCTTCACGAGAGAACCCTAACCCCTTTGAAAGATTCGTCCGAACGACATCGCCATCCAACAGTTCGTGAGCAACTTGCTGCCCCACTAAAGCATCAGACAGAGCCGTCGCAAGCGTTGACTTCCCCGCCCCAGAAAGCCCTGTCAGCCAGCAGGTGAAGCCTGTTTTTTGAGAACTGTTCATTCGTATCTTCCTTCAAAGGCACTTAATCGGGGCGATCACTGAATTTTCTTTACAAAAGAAAAATCTAAAATTGGGCAAGTGGCCACAGCTAAATCCTGAGATATGACCTTCAGGTGATCTAGCCTAGCGTTTTTGGTCAACCTTTTGTCACCTTCACCTACTGCGATCGCGACCTCAAAGCGTTTTTTTGCCTGAGTAATTAGAAAATTCATCGACAGCTTGGCAAATTTCGTACTTTGGCTCAATCAAAAAGTCGATGCTCTCAGTTGCATATAAATCTTTCTGAAACTGAACCCGAAACATAGCAGCATCAATCTGTCGGTCTAAAAAAATCTCTCGGTCTTCGTCTAGAGCTATTACACCCGCGTTTAAGAAATACACTCCAGGCTGTAACAAGCATGGAAACGTAAATTTGATTGTCATTTGAGTACCTGCCTCAACTCGCTCAATCGATTGATAACGCGCATGGGTCGTAGCACCTCCCAAAGGTGCGCCCGTGTTCGTCTTGATCAACATGCCAAACTTTACGTTGTGAGCCGTTTCTGTAAATTTGACACTATATGTATAAACATACTTTTTTCGGCGAGTGAGGACATTGACCTTTTGTCCAGAAAGAGTTGTGATGTGAGGATTTTCAATCTTTGCCCTATGAGAATGATAGAAAATCGTACTCTTAGGTGCGAGTTCAGGAATATAAGCCTCATCTAGAGAGCTTTGCTCTGCTTCAGACGCAGGCCCAACCACTTCAGGCTCAGGCAGATGAGAAATTGATTCAGACTCAAAAGTGAGAGAAGTTTGATTGAGGAGCCTAATTTCTTGCCGAATCGCTTCTACGCGATCGCCCGCCGCATAAATCAAATTCTGATACTTTGAGATCACCAGTTTTGCAGAGCCTTCTAACAGCAGTTCACCGTGATCTAAAAGAACAGCAGAATCACAAAACTCGGTCACATTGTTAGCCGAATGCGAAACAAATAAAATAGTTCCTCCGCGGTCTTGAATGTCTTGAATTCGAACGTAACATTTGCGCTGAAAGGCTTCATCTCCAACCGAGAGGGCTTCGTCAATCACTAAAATATCGGGATTAACACTAATCGCCACTGCAAATGCAAGACGAATAAACATACCGCTTGAGTAAGTTTTGACGGGCTGATCAATAAAATCACCAATCTCAGAAAACTCCCAGATGCTGTCAAATTTGGCTTCGATTTCTTGCGGGGTTAGCCCTAACAAACGACCATTAAAAAAAACATTTTGCCGCCCTGTAAACTCAGGGTTAAACCCACTACCGAGTTCTAATAAAGCAGCGATGCGTCCATTGACAGTCACGTTTCCCATTGTTGGGCGAAGTGTGCCTGCAATGATTTGAAGCAGGGTACTTTTGCCCGACCCGTTCCGCCCAACAATACCAACCGTATGCCCTTTCGGAATTTCTAGACTGACATTTCGCAAGGCCCAAAATTCCTGTGCCTGACTTCTGCCGGGCAACAGCAACTCTTTTAACCGATCAACTGGACGATGGTAGCGTCGGAAGCACTTGGATACATTGTTAACTGCAACCGCAATTTCGCTCATTCTTTGCTGCCTTTTGATTCAGCGTGAAGTAGTAGTCCGTGGATTGGTTGACGTGAAACATGAGGGTAGACAGCACAGGTAAAGTCCAAGTTCCGGAGAATTGGGCAAGCCGTTTTCGACGTTTTGCTAACTTCCGGCGATCGCTCAAATCACGCAAAAAATTTGTCCATATTCGCATTAGATGCCCCATCTTGGTAAAACCCGCCTCTTAAAGGCTTTAGACCCACGACTCTTAGAGATTTGAGTGGTGTGAAGTCAGATTAATTTATCAGGGGCGGGTTTGCTGAGCGGGTATTTAACCCAAAGTAGAAGCCTAAAGTGCCTGGATCCACTCTTTCACATCGTATTCAGTCCAGATGCCATTCTGCCAGTAGGGATCCGATTCAATCAACTGACGTACTGTTGTTTCGTCAGGTGCATCATAAATCCCGAATACCAGCTTTAAGTCTTGCGTTGGGCCGATTGTAATTAAAACCCCGCTTTCTTTTTGTTTGGCTAACCCATCCAAATGGGCTTGCCGATAAGGTGCCCGCTTTTCGAGCACATCCTCGCAATAGGAGCCAGTGAGAACGTATTTAGGCATGAGCGCTAGGTTTACTTCAAAAAAACACAGTCTAGATAGAAAGCAGATTGTGGGGTTAGCTGCGCAGCTCAACCCGAAACTTATCAACCAGCGTTTCGCGCACCTTCTGGTGAACAGGTTCAATGTCGTCATCAGTTAGAGTGCGATCGCCCGCCCGATAGACTAAACGGAACGCAAGGCTGCGTTGCCCCTCAGCGACATTATCCCCCCGATATTCGTCAAACAGCTCAACCGATTCAAGCAGGGTGCCTCCGGCTTGCCAGATCGTGCGCTCTAGTTCACGCACGAGGGTATTCGTACTGACGAAGAAAGCAATATCGCGATCAGATGCCGGATAGGCCGAGTAAGGCTTAAATAGCCGCACAACGGATGCATCGTCATTTAACTCGTCGAGCAACACTTCTAAATCAAGCTCAAACCCAAATACAGCTTCGGGTAGGCCTTTTTCCCGGCGAAGTTGAGGGTGCAGTTGCCCAAACGTCCCCAGTCGCACCCCATCAATCCACAAAGAGGCGGTGCGGCCTGGATGCAAACGAGGATCGCGGCGATCAGGTTGATATTCAACCGTTAGCCCTAAGCGTTGAAAGGCACTGTCAAGCAAGCCCTTGGCTTCATACCAATTCAACGGTTGATCGCGTCCAGCCCGTTGCCACTTCCCTTGAGTTGGGTCGCCACCAATTACACCACCCAGCGACTCGGCTTCCCGCAAGCCGTCTTCGTCTGACCAAAAGACGCGCCCAATCTCAAAGGCATTCAGCGAACCATTCCCTTGCTCCAGGTTGTATTCAAACGCATCAATCAACCCACTCAATAGATTTGTCCGCAGGGCAGAGTATTCACTAAATAGTGGGTTTGTGATGACAATTTGGCGATCGCCCTCCGGTTTGGTGACAGAGTAATGAGTCGCTTCGGTCAGCCCGATCGCTCGAAACACTTCACGAATCTTGCGCTTTAACTCCTCCTCGACAGACAGATAACCCGGTTCTGTTTTTTCGGGTAAGGTGTCGCAGAAGTTGTTGTAACCGTAGACGCGGGCAATCTCCTCAATCAGGTCAATCTCGCGTTCCAGGTCACGATAGCGATAAGGTGGAACCGTCACCGTCCAGCTTTGGGTTGGACTGATGGGTGAAATCGTACAACCAAGGGCTTGCAAAATTCGCTCGACATCAGCTGGTTGTAGCTCACCCATATCTCCGTTGAGTTGGGTTGGCCCTAAGATTTGGTTAATCCGCCCTAAGCGCAGCTCAATCGAGCGGGTGTGGGTTTGGTTGCCCCGATGATCGGCGATCGCCTGACTGACCAACTCACCGCCTGCCATTTCGCGAATGAGATCGATCGCTCGGCGGCAAGCTAGCCCTAACTCTGCTTCATTCACACCCCGCTCATAACGAGCCGATGCTTCAGTGCGCAGACCTTGAGCGCGAGCCGAGCGACGAATTACGGCTGAGTCAAACAGAGCGGCTTCTAGCATTAGATTGGTCGTGCCTTCAAAGACCTCAGTTGCTTCGCCTCCCATCACACCTGCCAGGGCAACGGGATGGTTGTTGGCCGTAATCAAAAGGTTTGTCTCACTCAGCGATCGCACCTGACCATCCAGCGTTTTCAGGGTTTCGCCCGCTTCAGCAAAGCGCACTTCCATCTGGAGTGATGCGTCGCCAATCACCTGTTGTAGGCGATCGCGATCGAAGGCGTGCAGGGGTTGTCCCGACTCTAAGAGGACGTAGTTTGTGGCATCGACCACATTGTTAATCGGGCGGACTCCAGCTGCCTGTAACCGTTGCTGTAACCAGACAGGAGAAGGGGCAATTTTTACTGACTCAATCACGGTGCCAATATAAGTTGGGCAGGCTTGAGTCTCGGCAATCTTAAGCGTCAACTTACTTGCATCTGCTGGGATAGTGGGAGCTTCCGGCTCAGGCAGGGTCAATTTTGCCCCCGTCAAAGCGGCAACTTCACGCGCAATGCCAACCATACTCAAGGCATCGGCTCGATTTGCCGTGGATGTTAAATCTAAGATGACATCATCCAAGCCTAATAACGGGCGCACATCGGCTCCGATCGCCACCGTCTCATCCGCGAAGCTATGGATCCCTTCGGATTCTTTGACTAAGCCCAGTTCGGAGAGTGAGCAGATCATGCCCTCAGACTGAACACCGCGTAGTTTAGCGGGTTTAATCTTCAAATCAATTTTGGGTAAATAGGTGCCAAGCGTTGCCACGGGCACGTATAAGCCTGCTTTTACATTTGCTGCGCCGCACACAATCGTTGAAGGGGTCTCGGCACCGATGTCTACCTGACAGACGCTGAGCTTGTCTGCGTTTGGGTGCGGTTGGCGATCGAGCACTTTGCCAACAACGACGCCATCTGCCCAGGTGCGACGATCTTCAATATCTTCAACCTCAAACCCTGCCATTGTTAGCAAATCGGCTAGCTCAGCGGGACTCATCGTGATCTCAACCAGTTCTTTTAACCAATTCAGAGAAATTCGCATATTGACTTAAGACATTTACACTGGGCTAGAGCAAAGTTTGAGCTTTGCAGTTTAGGGCGACAGGCAGACAGCCGCTAAGTTGGGCATTGTCGCGCGAGTAACAGCTTATGGTTGATATGTCCGAAGTTCATGACCAACCTCTCGTTAGCAAAAAATTGTTAAGCAAGCTGTGACCTGAACCATTCTACCGTTGAGTGGGCGATCGTCGTGTTTCTCGCCCTTGAGTGCTAGCGCAAAGTCGAAATAGATTTCGGAATCTCGCCAAAGCTTAGGTATTAACTATATGTGGGGTATTATCCTGTTGCTCAGATCGGGCTTTTGGGCAATTTATAGTTAGGGTGTGTCCTAACAATGGTTTAAGATCCGTACATTTAGCAGGATTTATTTTCTCTTTAACGCCGGATCGAGTTGTCTTCAGCAACTCTTTAATAGATATCCCGCAGGAACGCCACTTCGCTTCTTTGCCAAACTTCTCCATAATGGAATAAAAGGCTCCACCCCAGTGGTTGAATCTATAACGAGCAAGGCTACATGAGCTACTGCCTGAACCCGGTCTGCCCCAATCCTCAGAATCCTTCTGATGTCAATATTTGCCAAGCCTGTGGCTCGGGTTTGCTCTTGCGCGATCGCTACCGGGTGATTCAAGCCCTGGGGCAAGGCGGTTTTGGTGCCACCTTCTTGGCCATTGATGAATCGCTGCCGGGGCATCCCAACTGTGTGATTAAACAGCTGCGCCCAAATGCTACCGCTCCCCACATGATGCAGATGGCGCGCGAGCTATTTGAGCGTGAAGCCCAAACGCTGGGACGTATCGGTAATCACCCGCAAGTACCCCGCTTACTCGACTATTTTGAAGCCAATCAAGAATTTTATCTTGTTCAAGAATATGTCAGTGGATCCACCCTCCAGCAAGAGGTGAAGCGATCTGGCCCTTTTAGCGAAGCTGGGGTCAAACAGTTTCTCAGCGAAATCCTGCCAGTGCTGGAGTACATCCATAGCAATCGGGTAATCCACCGCGACATTAAACCCGCCAACATGATTCGACGGGCGCAAGATTGCAAACTGGTGCTGATTGACTTTGGCGCTGTGAAATATCAAAACCAGCAGACAAACACAAATTCCGAGCAGACAGCTTTTACCTCCTACGCAATTGGCACACCGGGTTTTGCCCCACCTGAGCAAATGGCGATGCGTCCGGTGCCTGCGAGCGACATTTATGCGCTGGGGGTCACCTGTATCTATCTCTTAACCGGGCGATCGCCCAAAGATTTAGACTACGACCCCACTACGGGTGAGTTGATGTGGGAAAAACACGTCCACATTAGCGACCACTTCAAAGGGGTTCTCAAGAAAATGTTGGAGGTGTCGGTCAGGCATCGTTATCAAACCGCGAATGAAATCTTTCGAGCGTTGGACTTAGAGCCGTATCTCGATAGTCTGGCGAACAGTATGGTAACAGCACCACGACCAGGTACTTCGCCGTTGCGTCGTCCGGGCGATTACCGGGGTGGAGCGGACTCTAGCGGCGGCCCAGCCACGTCACCAGCGGCACGTGCGGCAATGGCAATTAGATCGCGGCAGATTCGTCCGACAGATGCCAGCGGTATGCAGTCGGGCCTGACGCGGGGGCGGCTCGATGGGCGTACGGGGGGTGGTAGCGGCTCGTTGCGGTCTAACTCGGCTGGGCGGCGGCGAGAATTTACCGGAGAAAAGCCCAAGCAACCCATGCGGCTTGACGCAGAAGGGTTACAGAGCTATTACAGCAAGGGGAAGCGAGATTTTGCCTCGCATGACCTCAACTCGCTCAACCTGCCGAAAGCGAACTTGTCCGGGGCCAACTTTCACCAGGCCAACCTGAGCCGCATTAATTTGCAAGGTGCAAATTTAACTAATGCTGATTTTGGGCGAGCGAACCTCAATCGGGCCAATTTGCGTGATGCTAACATGGCGAAAGCTTACATGAGTAACGCCGACCTTGAGGGGGCTGACCTGCGTGGCGCTGACTTGAGTGCTGCTTACCTGCTGAACGCCAACTTGCGCGGAGCAAACTTATGTGGAGCCAACCTGACCGGGGCGAAGCTGACTGAAGATCAATTAGCGATGGCTCGCACTAATTGGATGACAGTGCGCCCCAGTGGAAAACGTGGCGCTTGGTAGGAGCTGGCATGCAAGACGACACTCTGCAAAAAGAACGCGCGTTTCATGACCAATGGGCAAGCGCGATCGATGTAGATGGGATTCGCGTGGCAGACTACTTTGAGGCCTGTACCGCACCTGAAAATCGATTTATCCTGCATCATCTGGGGGATGTGCGCGGCAAATACTTGCTAGATCTGGGCTGTGGCGCGGGTGAGAATAGCGTTTATTTTGCTAGCAAGGGGGCACGCTGCGTCGCTGCGGACTATTCACCTGGCATGGTCGAGGTAGCCCTCAAACTTGCCGCCGCAAACGGTGTTGAAATTGAAGGGCAAACCATTAACGCAATGGCGATCGCCATTCCCGACAACACGTTCGACATCGTGTATGCCGCTAACCTGATGCATCACATCCCGGATCCATTGCTGGCGCTGCAAGAGATGCATCGGGTGGTGAAGCCGGGTGGCAAAGTTTGCTTTTGGGATCCACTCCGACATAACCCAGTAATCAATGTTTACCGTCGCATCGCAACCGAGGTTCGCACAGAAGACGAAACCCCCCTCCACATCAACATTGTGAACCAGGTGCGATCGCGCTTTTCGCAGGTAGAGTATGACACCTTTTGGTTGGCGACTCTATGGATTTTTCTGCGCTTTTACCTGGTTGAGCGCGTTAACCCCAATCAAGAGCGTTACTGGAAAAAGATTATTTTGGAGCATCAGCGGCTTGCCCCAACCTATCAACAGCTTGAGCGCATCGATGCCATGCTGAAGCAACTTCCCTTGATGAAGCGGATGGCCTGGAATCTTGCGGTGGTAGCCACGAAGTAGCCCTACTTTTTTGGTGCTTGGGCTTTCTCCTTAGCCTGATAGGTCTGAATGCTTTGCCATGTTTTGACGACATTGCCCTGAAGTAACGCCGATACACCATTCAAAAGGTGAAGCTCTGGCAAATTTGGGTTGAGTTTAAGGGCGGTATCAATCGCTGGTTGTGCGGCTCTAGGGCGAAACCCATAGAGATTGACAAAAGCCAAATAGCCAAACGCATTGGGATTTTTAGGATCCAGTTGGGTCACTCGCTCTAAGGCCGCGATCGCAGGTTCTACCCGCCGATTCAGCACGTGGTTGAGGGCCAGACCATAGGCAAACTCGCGGTTTTTCGGTTCCTGCTTGAGCCGATACTCCATAGATTCCAGCGCCTGAGCATGAAAATCTTGCCCCGGATCAAAAGTGTTGAGAATCTCGATTTGGCGGGCAATTTTGTCATAAACTTCGATGCCCTCTGGTAAGCGAGCGGCTTGCAGGCGAAACTGGCTCACTGGATCCACCGGAAACAGCGGCTTTTGGGGTGGTGCAGCCGGGTCAATCGTGATTTGGGTCGGCGGCACAGGCATCGGTGTTGTTTTACCAGTTTGGCGATCGCGGCGCACAACCAAAAGTTGATAGGTGCCGGGTGCTAAGTCAGCTGGAGGCAGCATTGATAGGCGCTCAACCACATGGTAAAGCGGAGCTTCCTGCGTTCCAGGATCGGTATACAACCGTCCCAAGGCGATCGCGTGGTCATGAAACCAGCGACTTCTAGTGGGACTGGGTTTAGTTGGAGGCGGTGCTGCAGTGGTGGTTGTTTCACCTGTCGAATTTGGCACAGGCACCCAACTAATCAACATCAAGCTATTTGCCAGATCTGGCCAGTTGCCCTGCCAGCGGTACGTCACTGGTACGGGTTGTCCCGGTGGCACCCGTTCTGGAATTAAAACTTGACGTAATTGAAGCGGGATTGCAGTGGTAGCCGACGCCACGGTTGAGCTACCCCCCGTTGGGACACAACACGTATCAGCCCGATTGGCGATCGACTTGGCTGAGAGTGGTTGAATTTCAAGCGGTGCCAGTTTTCGATGAAACAGCTTTAAGGTATTCCCATCTGGCAATTGCCAGCGTTTTTGCTCTTGAAAGTCACCACTCTTTTCCAGAATGGAGAGCAACTGTTGCTTTGGTGGAATACCTGTAGGAGAGGCCGATCGCGGTACACCCTGTTGATCAAGCTGCACCAAAAACCAGGATAATAGCTGCGCTTCTTGGGCAACTTGCTTGCTGCGACTGCCGACTTGTCGCCCCCGCAACTGAAAATCACTCAGAAGGCCAAATAGGTTGATGTTGTGCTGGTTTACTTCAGGGGTGGAAGTCATTACCCCAATCACCGATCGCAAATAGGGTTCGGTTTTGATCACCTCTGCCATGATTTGTTCGTGGGGCAGGGGTTTCCCTCGGTAGGCTTGCTGGAGCGTCAACGGTGTTTGAAATGGCAGGATCCGCACATTGGCTGGCAGCACCGGAAACAGATTGAGAATTGCCACCAGGGCTGTCACCCCCAACGTTGTCCAAGAGATAGTTTGCCACCGATAGGGAATCAGCAGCAGACCGTAAGCGAGCACAACCGCTAGCTGCGGCAAAAGTGTCGTGATGTAGCGTGGATCCTTATTAGGATTGAGTGAGCTAAGCAAGTAACTGCCTACCAAAAAAACAAGCAGCCATGCCAGCGATCGCCACGAGGCTTGGTACGCTTCGGCTTTTTCTTCTCGCGTAGTTGGGCGATCAAGCCGATTGATTTTCGTCCATTGCCGCCCCACCACAGTCTGCCGCCAGTAAAACACCAGTCCCAGAGGGGCAACGATGAGAGGCAACCAACTAACTAGATCAGGCGAAATCTTGAGGTAATAAGTCCATGCCAGTAAGGATGTCAGCGCCGGATCCCCTTCTTGGGTCGCAGACTTGAGTGTAGCTCGCGGAATCGCGCTAAAAACCAGGAGCCAATTGTACTTCAGCCAGGGATACAGCACTGCCCAAGCAAGGATGGTCGCGATCGCAAGTTGATAAACCTGCCCCCAACGGCGTTTCCACACGCTCCAGACGAAGGCCCAGGCAAACGGCACAAAAATGAACAGGAATGCGGTTTGCTTGGTTAAAACCGCCAGCCCCGCCGTAAGGCCCATGGCGATCGCCCAGAGCCATTGATATAACCACTGGTATTTTGAAGTAGCTGACTGGGTCGATTGCCCAAAAAATGGCAGGTTTTGCCCCAGACTCCACCAGTAGGTCAAACAGCAAAAGCACAGTGCCACCATTGCGGCTAACCCATAGTCGAGTAAGTAATCCACTCGGATGCGGTAAAGCCCCGGCATCAGCAGGCAGATAGCCGCCGCGAGTAGCCCAACTTGCCGATAAAAGAGCCGTCGCCCCAGCAGGTAAACTGAGACCAGCAAGACCAAACTAAAGCCAGCATTCACCCAGACAGCCTGGTCAACCCCCGGCCCTAGCAGATTCAGGATGGGCACTGTGGCGAAAAAAACAAAGGGCGGATATTTGCTAGACAGATGCCATAACTCAGTCCACCAGGTGTTCGTCGGTTCAAACTGCTGAAAGTGCCGCCAGTGATAGAGTGCGAGATTCAAATAGTCAGCCTGATCCCAAGCGGGAATGGTGCGGTCAAGCCGGAGCCAGAGTCGATCGCTCAACACAACAAGCAGCCACAGACAGCCCAAGATCAGCCAATCTTGAGCCTGCTTCCACCACTGACTGGCAAAAGTAGACGTGAGCCAATCCGGTAAGACACCGTGGCTGGGTTCATCGTCCTGATTAGAGACGAGGGAGGTAAAGAGATCAGAAAGTTTTTTTTGAATCGCCACACCAACTAGCCCACAGAGACTCCAGATTATTAGAAAATGTCTAGCATTCCATCCATATCTAAGCCATGCAACGAACTCCTCGATTTTGGCAGGTGTTTGCCCAGTACGCTTTGTTGGGGGCGATCGCGGTGGCGATGCTCGTTCCGCTCGTGTGGCTCATCAGCACTGCAATGAAGTCGCCTAGCGAAGACATTTTTCAATTTCCACCACAACTCATCCCGCGTCAGCCAACCCTGGAGTATTTTTTTAAGGTCTGGAAAACAATACCCTTTGGTCGGTATCTGGTCAACAGCACCCTGATTGCGGTGTTAACCGTTGGGCTTAATCTTCTTCTTTGTGCGCTCGCTGCTTATCCCCTAGCCCGCCTTGATTTTCGCGGTCGAGAACTCATTTTTACCGCGATCGTCGCCACCATCATGATTCCCTTTCAAATTGTGATGATTCCACTCTACGTGTTAACGGTGCGGTTGGGCTTATACAACAGTTATTTAGGCGTGATTTTCCCAGCAATCGCCTCTGCATTTGGCATTTTTCTGCTGCGTCAAGCCTTTCTCGGTGTGCCCAAAGAATTAGAGGAAGCTGCCCGGATGGATGGGTGTTCGGAGTTAGGTCTGTGGTGGTATGTCATGTTGCCTGCGATTCGTCCGGCACTGGTGACGCTTGCCATTTTCGTCTTTATTGGCTCTTGGAGCGATTTTCTCTGGCCGCTGATTGTCCTCAAACCCGGCTCCCCACTGACGACGTTGCCGCTCGGTGTTGCGACTCTGGCGGGCGCATTTAATCTGGACTGGCGACTGATTGCGGCGGGTTCTGTCTTGTCGATCTTGCCGATTCTCTTGTTCTTCCTGCTAATGCAACGCTATATCGTGCCTTCTGAGGCGAGCAGCGGTGTCAAAGGATAAGTTCTTGTCTTTTCTCAGCAGGCTTAACTTAACCCCGAAAAACTGGGGTTGTGCCCGAAGCTAAACTCCTTTCACAACCCCGACTTAATTGGACTTTGTCTTAGTCTAAAGTCAGTCTTAGCGCACAGAGCTGGTCAGGCGTCTGTATTCGCTGCTGTCTAGCCCCTCGCCAACATCTCGCCGCGCAGCTGGAATCATCTCATTCATCCGAGCGATGCGATCGGTGGTGGCCGGGTGTGTACTCAAGAATGTCGGTGGTTGAGAGGCTGAGACCAGTTTTTTCATAAAGGCTGGCATAGCAGATGGGGCATAGCCAGAATTAGCCAGCATTCGTAACCCCAGCGAATCGGCTTCGTATTCTGCTTTACGGCTATGAGGACGACGGAGAGCTAACTCAACCCCTAAAGCAACAGCCTGGTTCCGGTTCAAGCCAGCAGCGGCTGCACCGAGGCCAACAGTGGCTTGCTCTTTCATCTGGTTAACAGCGTGCCGTCCGACAATGTGTCCAATTTCATGCGCCATCACACTAGCAAGCTGAGCCTCGTTATCGGCTGCTTTGATCAAGCCAGTATTGACATAGACAAAGCCGCCCATCGTGGCAAAAGCGTTGACCTGGTCGCTTTGCACAACTTGGAACGTGTATGGAATCTGACGACGGGTGCTTGTTTTAACTAAACGTTGCCCAATGTCATTGATGTAGGCGTTAAGTTGTCGATCGCGGTTGAGCCGCACTTGCCGCAGCACTTCCTGGTTAATCTGATTGCCTAAAGCAACCTCCTGGCGATCGGAGAGATTGGCAAGCTGAATCACCTGCACCCCTTGCAGAATAATTTCTGCCCAGGGAAGTGCTTGTGATACCAGCGGTTGCCCCAAGAAAATGCTGAGCGCAACCACAACGGAGATGATCGGATAAAAAATGCGGCGGCGAGCTTGGGAAGCTGCCCGTAAACCTAGATTCAACATAGGACGATGGTGGTGATGAAACGCTATGCAACAACAATTACAGCAACGAATGACAAAAGTCAGTGGAGAATTCTGCAAGCTAAAAGTACGATTTCAGTTAGAAGGGCGATCGCGCAAACTTAGAATTCCCGATTTGTGCTTGTCGTAATCAAAAGAAAAATTGGCAAAAATTAGTACTTACCAGTTAGACGCAAAGCTGGCTCAAATGGTTTCCTCAAAAAAGTTGAGCGACTTTTAAGCAACAATCTCTCACAGGCACTACCAGTTATTTCTCTGAAAGCGCTAGATTAGATCTCTCACCAAAAAGTAAATCTAAAAAGCGCAAGATTAAAAATTGCGATCGCACGAGTGAACGTTCAAAAAGCCTATGGCAGACAGCAACGACGGCTACAAAATCATCAGCGATAACCGTCAAGCCCGATTTCAGTACGAGATCCTCGAAACCTATGAAGCTGGAGTCGAGCTAAAAGGGACTGAGGTAAAATCCGCACGAGCTGGTAAAGTCAATCTAAGAGATGGTTTTGCCCTGATTCGCAACGGTGAAGCCCTTTTGATGAATGTGCAAATTTCGGCCCACGAGACCACTGGGCAAGCCTTTAACCATGACCCGCGCCGCACTCGCAAATTATTACTCCACAAAGCTGAGTTGCGTAAGCTTACCGGGCAAGTGCAGCAGCAAGGCTTAACCCTGGTACCCCTCAAAATGTATTTGAAGCGCGGCTGGGTAAAAGTTGTGATTGGCTTGGCTCGCGGTAAGAAGTTGCACGACAAGCGCGAAGACATTAAAAAACGCGAAGACCAGCGCAACATGCAACGGGCGCTTAAAAATCGCTAGGTGTTTAGCAAAAAACTTACCTTACAACATTAACGGCGTTGCTGATCAGGCTATAAATTCCGTACAGCAATTCTCATTTTGGTGCTTTTGTACTGTTTTCCAAGTTAAAAAGGCACTGATTTCTGCACAAAGTTAACGGGAGAATGAATGTTTCAGCCGTTGCCGTTGTGCAAAAACTGAGAATGGTTCTCATACTGAGAACTGCTGAATTCCGTCAGGGCGTTTCGCGTTCGCGCAGCATCTCCATCGGAGACAATGCACCTAACATGGAGATTTGGAGTTTGGACTAATTCAAAAAATACGCCACCTTCAAAAAGGCGCTAGCGCAGCCCTAGCGAAGCCATGTCAAAGGCTATTGCCGCAAGGCTATACGGCTGTTTGCCCTTACGTATAGTGGAAAATTGCATTTAGTCTAAAGTCCAAGGGGATGCTTATCTAAAAATTCTATCTACACTCAGTAACGTCAAATTAACTACTAAAGGCGATCGCCGATACTGCAGCTCACAAGCCTGGCTTTCGACAAGCTAGGCTTTTATGTTTAGTGGTATTACTGAAAGCTGTCTCAAGTGCGTCACAAAAATTGCCTGAAATCTTTTGAGAAAGCCGTAATCTGTCGGAAATGCTCTATTGGTTGGTGAATATAGGATTAACCTATCTCTCTTCGTGCTCACTCTCTTATGTCTCTCTTCACCCTATTACGGTCTAGCTTGCTGGGCGCAGGAATTGCGGCGGCGATCGCACCTGTGGCCGCAGTTGCTCAGGTTGAGCTACCTATTACCGAAATTCGTTGGTATGACTACGAACCATCCACCCGGATCCATTGGCAATCCTTACGCTTTACGGTGCCTGACCCAGATGTCACCCTAGCAGCAGGACAAGGCAAACTGAGCCGCTATGACGTGCATCTCGCCAAGATGTTTGAGATTTCTCACTACCTTTGTCAACGCAATCAGACGGCGGCTGGCTACTTGTGGGATTACGAAGCTGCAAATGGCAACCTCAATAAAGGCACCTTTCGAGTTGCTTGTCAGTTAACCGATGATATTGCGATCGCCTATGGTTTTAAGGGCGCTGAGTCTACTGCAATCTTGCGGGCTTACAACAAACCAGATTTTCGCCCCGGCGTTAAAGCCGAGACTATGGCAATTCCCAAGCTTGACTTCTCAGGTGGCAAAGAAAATCGCTGGGTAACTTTTGCAAGCAAATTTCCGGTTCAAAAAGATCCCTATCGGGCAGACGCTCAGCCTCTTGTGCCTTTTCCATTAGCCAAGGTATTGCCACAGCTCAAAGGCAATACCAGTGTGCCAATCTTTTTGCCAACTGAGATTTTTGCCTCTGATTTGGAGGTTGACTACGATATACAGACTACGCCCGATAGCTACGAAGTCGGGTTGTATCTCACTCCTGGCTGCCGCGCTGGTGCCTGCTACGTCGGTTCTTTCATAGCTGAACGAAACGGGCAATTTACCGAAATGCTAGATGGACAAGAAACCAATCCGATGGACACGTTTAGGAATATTCAGCTTGCTAACGGCGTGCAAGGAATTTTCTACAACGCCTGTGGCGCGTACTGCACGGCAATGGTCGAATGGCGCAGCAAGGATATTCTGTATCGAGTCGTCGGTAAAAACGGTGAGCAAGCCGACCTGGTGCAATTAGCCAACTCCGCTATCAGAGCTGGGGCACGCTAAATCAGTACGACGTGACAGACACGCGATCGCCCATTTGTGCCCAACCTAAACGGGTGGGTTGTTCATAGACTCGCTTCAGCGTGTTGACATCGCGGGCTGAGATCGGGGGGGGAGTGCGTACCTGTGAAAAGTAAAGCGCATCGGTTTGAAGCGGACTATGTCCCCAAATACCGAGGGCATGGCCTAACTCATGCCGAGCGGCAGCTAGAAAATAACCCTGCGCTTGATCAGGGCGCAACCAGATTGAGAATCGATGGGCTAGCCTGGGTGGCGATGCCTTGCGATAAAGCTCAAAGCGGGTTTCTGCCGATCGCGCACGGGCAGGGCGAATTTTGCCTTGCTCATCCGTTTCAAATTGCAACGGTGGCACTTTACGCCAAATGGTAATATCCGCCGCTTCTGGTGATGGCACCAGCTCTAGCGGTAAATAGTCGGCCCATTCCTGGACTGCCGTTTGAACGGCTGCCACCCAGGCATCAGCGCGTCTCTTTAAAAAGTCATTGGCCTGCTCAAACGTCTGAGACGGCTCGACATAGACCTTAACTGGAAACTCAGACCAGACCAGGTAGCCAACCGAAACAGGTTGTATCTGATCAAAATAATCCTCTGGGTCAGGCGACCGCCAGACTGACAGTTGAGGCGGCATCGGATGCGGCTTAGCGGTAGCAAACTCCTCTAGGAGTTGTTGTTGAGCCAGCCGATCATGGAGTTGTGGCAGTTGAGCCAGATTGACTTGGTTTGCGATCGCGTAGGCAAACCCGCTAAAAATCAGGGAGAAAAGCACCGAAAAAAGTAGCGATCGCCAAAATTGCGATCGCCCAAATAGTTGCCTGATGTAATATCGGCGCACTTGAAACCCTCTAGCTAGTCAACCAGTTCGCACTCAGCACAACCGTCAACCCCATAAAAATCGCGGTCAAGGCCCAGGTCAATCGGTTTAAGGTCACTTCTGCACTTTTGGTGCTGGTGAATAGCTGTGCTTGACCACCTAAACCACCCAAGCCATCTCCTTTAGGGCTGTGCAACAAGACCAGCACAATCAAACCCAGGGCAGATAATGCCCATAACACTTGCATTACAGTGGTTATCGTCATGACACACTCTCAGTCGTAAACATTAACGTCCCAAACGAACGGGGGTACGATTTGGGCGAACCTCCAAATCTGATGAAGCAATCATCGATCGCCCCGTCATTTCAGAAGGTTGAGGCAGCTTGAGGATCTCCAGAATAGTAGGAGCCACATCTGACAGTCGCCCATCGGCTCGTAGAGGCACCTCGGTTCCATGCCCCGGAATTTTCAACCCTTCCCCTTCTATCAGAATAAAGGGAACGGGGTTCGTTGTGTGCGCCGTCCAAGGATTGTGGTTTTCATCCCACATCAACTCCGCGTTTCCGTGGTCAGCAATGATGATCGCTGTCCCACCTGCTTTTGAAATAGCTTCTAGTAACCGCCCCAAGCATTGATCAACCGTTTCTAAAGCATTCACGGTAGCATCCATTTTGCCGGTATGCCCCACCATATCTGGGTTGGCGTAGTTGATTACAACCAGGGAATAAAACTGCTTTTCAATCGCCGCGATCGCGATATCTGTGACCGCATCGGCTGACATCGAAGGCTGTTTGTCATAGGTTGCCACTTGAGGACTGGCGATCAGCTCGCGGTCTTCCCCTTCAAACGGTTCTTCGCGGCCCCCATTAAAAAAGTAGGTGACATGAGCGTACTTCTCGGTTTCAGCCGTGCGAAACTGCTTTAACCCATGCTTAGCAACCACTTCACCTAAAATATTGTCGAGATTTTGCGGCTCAAAGGCGATCGCAACAGGCAGATTCGGGTCGTATTGGGTAAACGTAACAAACGCTAACGACTCAACCAGTTTGCGCTCGAAGCCATCAAACTTTGGATCAATGAAAGCTTGTGTCAGTTGACGGGCGCGATCCGGACGGAAGTTGAAGAAGACAACTCCATCACCTGGCTTAATCGTACCGGAAGCAACCCGCGTGGGCAGGACGAACTCGTCTGTTTTGCCATTTGCATAGGAGGCTTCTAGGATTTCTAAAGCAGTCTTGCCTTCGCCTTCTCCGGCTTGGGTCATAACTTCATATGCTTTTTGAACTCGATCCCAACGGCGATCGCGATCCATTGCGTAGTAGCGACCACTAATCGTTGCAATGCGGCCAACACCCACACGGGCTAACTCAGTCTCAATCTGCTCAATATATTGTTTGCCCGATGTGGGCGCGGTATCTCGACCATCGGTAATGGCATGAATGCAAACATCAGTCAGCCGCTGGTCTTTCGCCATCTCTAGTAAGCCGAAGAGGTGGTTGATATGCGAATGCACCCCTCCATCCGAACAAAGACCAACTAGATGAAGCGTGCCACCGGATTGATAAACCGATTGCAGGACAGTCACGAGTGCAGAATTGCTCAGCAGGGTGCCGTCTTCGACTGCATCAGAGATTCGCACTAACTCTTGGGGCACAACTCGCCCCGCACCAATGTTGAGATGCCCTACTTCTGAATTGCCCATTTGCCCATCAGGTAACCCAACATCCTTACCTGATGCGCGAATTAGGGTGTGCGGATAGGCAGCCCAGAGACTATCGATAACTGGGGTATTGGCAGCAAGGACGGCGTTACCATCTGTCTCCTCGCGATAGCCCCAACCATCCAGAATGATCAGCACAACAGGTGATATCGGCGCCTGCGCCATACATTTCACTCCACTTAATTGAACGGATGAAAAATGAACAAATGAACAAATGCTTAATTTTCTGCCGAAATCATACCATCCTCGCTTCCTGCTTCAATGCTATGGGACGAGCGAGACAATTGACAATCCTTAAACTTGCTAGCAAATCTCCACTGTCAGGAATTTCGGAAATTACGGAGTTAACGCTGATCCCCATGCACAAAAGCCATCCCAGAGTTGTCAGCATCTCCTCACAATCGATCCCCAGTCTGCGAAGATGAATGAAATTAACGAAACCAAACTAACAATACAAGGCGAAGGTTCGGTAGATCTACTTCCAAAAAGTAGTGCTTTCACTTAGAAAGGCGCGATCGCTCAACCGAAACTCCATAGACTTTTTACAGGATCAAGCAAGAAAGCAGGTAGAAACTTTACTTCAACTCAATCAAAAGCATTTCTTCTGCACATGTTGCTACAAAAAGTAGCAGACATCACAAAAAATACACAATACCATTAAACAAATAAAAAGCAGCCGAGCGGCTGCTGAAGTCAGTGCATGAGGTGTTCTCATTAGATTAGGATGAGCGCACTGTCAAATTGTCGTGGTTGCAGTTTTAGATACGATCAACAGAAGATCTACTCAAATTCGGCAAACTACACCGGTCGGAAAATAAATGGATAGCGGAATGGCTGGTCGGGCTTGCCCAAACAATGAACAACGGCCCAAAGTGCTAAACCCCAGTGATAGAGAAACCACAATGGCCCCAGTAACCAGGGGGCTAAACCAAACGTTAAAAAGCCTAAAACGCCCAAAATAGCGCCATAAATCATCACGTTGATGTGAAAGTTAATAGCTTCTCTCGCGTTGTCTTTAACAACGGGATCGTTGGAGAGAGCCAAAATTGCGATTGGGATGCCAATCGAGACCACTAAGGCGCTAATAAAAATGGATGCATGACTGCCAGTAGACAAGAGTTTGCGTTTGTCGGTGTCGTAGGTGTTGGGAGTTTGCATAATCTTTTTTTACAACCGCTTTCCCTATCAGTATATAGATCAGGGCTAGGAATTTTGATGGCAATATCCGTACACCCAAATGCGGAAAGATCGGCTATCCTGCGATGTAGCAGTTCATTTGATCGGGCGATGCGGGTTTGGATTACGTGCTTTGTCGTGTTATTTGGGGCGGCCGAGTTGTTTGACTGGCTGCAAACGTTTAGCATGCCACTGCCAATTTTTATTTTGGGTGGGGCTTTTTTGGCGATCGCCTCTAACTACAGTAAGCTGACCAATTTACCGTTTCATCCTGAGCATGATGAGTTGGAAGCTTCAGAACCACAGACGCTTTCTCAGTCCTCAGCGCAGCCGATCAATTCAGCCGTTCAGCGCCCTACAACGCAATCGTTGACCTCGACAGCACAGTCAGCCGAGTCCATTTCATTTGCCATTCGGAAGCCATTTCAACCTGGAGATTAGCAGGTTAAAGGTCAGCAAAATTTAACCTACAGTCCCGCAACTTTAAGGTGTAGGAATTGTCTAAGCTCAGGCTGCATTGAGAATATGCCTGAGCAGCACTGAATGCCCCTTACGTTCAGGCTAGATTAGCCGTTTAAAGGACGAATCAAAACGACAGGCGTTTGTTCGTTGGCGTTACCCGCAGGATTAGAGAGCAGCGATTTTTCTAGCAAGCCGGGGGCAATGTCAGAAGAGGCAGCCAAGACTTTGACACGCTTCAAGTCATTCACATCGACGATCGCGGCTGACATTCCAGTTTCACGCTTGATCTGATCGACCACTGCTTGGGAGTTGTCAGGACCCAGCACTAAGAATTGGTCATAGGGCGGCAAAGTGCCCGTCACATCATCGATCAATCGGGCTTGCTCACCTGCCAGTTGATAGAACACTCCCGGCTTGCGGAGAACAGCCTTAGCGATCGCCCCTGCTAAAAACGCAAATAAAACTCGTACAGGCCCGACAATATCCACCAGAGATTGCAAACCGCAAGCAGTCGCCAGACTGGAGGTGGGTAAAAACAGGTAGCACAGCCGTTTGGCGACCCAACCTGGTTTGATTTCGCTGGGATGGCGGAAGCGCCCTTGCATGATGGCGATCGGCGATTCGCCAATTGTCACGATATCCCCTGGTTTGGCATTGGGGAGAACGTAGCGCTTGACGACTTCTACGGGATGGTCGAGTGGGGTCAATAGATGGGTGCGGATGGGTAAAACTTCAGAGACTTCGGTGGTGCGCCAATTTCTTGAGTCTTCTGGCTGGGGAAACTTGAGCGGCACTACGACATGTCGAGTACCAAACAACCGCCCCTCCGGTCCATATTTGATGTAGTTGACTTTGACCCAGGCTGATTTTAAGGTGCTCAGGTTATCACCCCAAATATCGACTACTACTTTGATTGGGACAGGTTTACGCTTCACAATGTAACCTTCCCAGTAGCGATCGCGGCGAGCAGTTGCATCCTCTGCTAAGGGAATCACCTGAGCCTCAGTTCTGACGCCTTCTAAGCTGTCGTCTGACAAAAGACGCACATCAGCCCCGATTTCGGGCACCATGATTTCAAGCTTGCGGGTGCGGTTAATCAGCTCTAAACGCCCAACCAGTTGATAGTGATGGGGATCGTTGCGATCTGTGTGCCAGTCACCGACGGTCACTTCTAATTTATTGCCCGGACGGCGGCGATATTGCCACTCAATCGCCAGCAATGCCAAGAGAAATAGCCCGACCAGACTTCCCACGAGAAGTAATAACAAGTTCCCAACGATACCCACAATCAAATCCCTCAGATGGCTGCCAAAATTTCGTCGTCTACAGAAAAGTCAATCTCCGCTTTATCTCTACCTGTGGCGAGATAGTCGTGCTGAAATGAATCTTTCAACCCTGACAGCAAATCATACTTTGGTTCCCAGTGAAGATCGGCTTTTGCTTTTTGAATTGAGGCAAAAAAGTGTTGGGTTCGCATGGGGAAGGCCTTGCGCTTACCAAAGTCAAATTTCTTGGGGTCGTAGTGTACGAGTTTAAAGTCATCTGGTGACTTGCCAGCCGCTACGATACAAGCTTTAGCAAGTCCATCAAACGTGACAAACCGTTCGCCAGAGACGTTGTAAATTTGCCCGATCGCCTTTGGGTTGCCTAACAGGAGGCTCATGGCGTGAGCCAGGTCATCGACGTGCCCGAATTGTGTGAAGTGCTGTCCGTGTCCTGGAATGGGAATTGGGCGATCGCGCACAATCCGATCAAAGAACCAGGCTTCTAAATCGTTGTAGTTTTGAGGGCCGTAGATATAAGTTGGGCGAATAGAAGTAAATGGCACATCGTGGTGGGCCAGGTAAGTCTCTGTTTCGTGTTTTCCTTTGTGGCGACTCTTGGGATCGACGGCATCCCCCTCAATATGGGGCATTTGGTCAGACTTCAGGTAAACCCCCGCCGAACTCATGTAGACAAAATGTTCGACCTTCCCGTGAAACGCCTCAACTAGCGGTTGTGTGTCGCTTAGCTCACGCCCGTTGTTGTCAAAAATGGCATCGAAGCTTTCACCTTTTAGCTTTTCGGTGATATCAGCCGGGTTGGTGCGATCGCCGTGAATTTCTTGTACACCTGCGATCGGTGCAGGCTTGTTGCCCCGGTTAAACAGTACAACCTCGTGTCCCTGGTTAACGAGCAGGCGCGTCAGGTACACCCCAATAAACCGGGTACCTCCCATGATCAAAATCCGCATTGTTACCATCCCAACTGCAACAACCTCTTATCTTACCCCTCGCTATGCGTCTGTCAGATGCGAATTCTCGGATACAGGGGGTAAAGGTGGGTCTTGTTTTTCGGGTGTTGGGGCTAAGGCTTGTGGTGGCAATGAGTTAAATTCGCTATCGGCTACGGCTTTTAGCTTGGCGTGAAAGTCAGATGGGTCAATCTGAGGCGTAAATTGTTGAATTGGCTCTTTATGCTCGGCATAGGCCAACCAGTTGGGCCGATAAGGCGGCGTAGGCTGCGGGGAGGAGGTTTGAACGGGCGATCGCGCGGGTGTAAAGCGTTTTTCTAGTTTGTTTCTCCAGTCAAATGGCGCGGGGGTGGGCGGCATCGCCATAACTTCTTCGGTAAGGCTTTGCAGGTTAGAGAAGAACTGCTGCCCCCGTGTGGTGAAGGTTTCTTCAGCTTCGGGACTGGCTTCAGTATCAAAGAGTTTGCGGGGCAAGCGTTGACTGACCAGCAGCTCAAATTCCCGGTTAAAGTGAGTTAGAGGTTGCTCCCGACGTTGCCAGAGCAAGAGGAGTTGGTCAACTGAAACGGCTTTGTAGCGACCTTGATAGAGTGCTTCAACAACTGCTAGCAAGATCCAATCTGAGGAGTATGCTTTTGACCAGCGCTCAATCAGATGCTCGACAGTGAACCCTCCTAGTTCAAAATCGTAATAGTGCAGCAGATCAGCTGCGATCGCTTCGGCTTCTTCAGAGTGGTCTAAACCAGTGAACAACGATTCGGTCATAAATTTCTGTAGCAGCTACAAAGTCTTGCACTCTGCACCGCGATTGCTTAGTATCCAACCGTATGTCTTGAGTCTAATCAAACTCAATCCAAAATCAGCTCGTCCTCAAGAGGAACCAGGAAAAAGTACACCTTCTATGTTTTACTCTTCCTTGCAACAAACGATTGTTGGCCGACCTACTCATTATTTCACCTCTGCCCTGCAGGGTTATCAGAAGTGGGTCTGGCGGAGTTGCATTAGCGTTTTAATGCTGCTGCTTTTGTCTGCGTGTAGTGTCGGGTTTGCTCCCGATCATCAGGTGGTTGAACAGGCTCTGGCGATTCAGGTTGGGCAGGTGCAGGATGAGTTGAGCCGCCAGATTCGCAAAGCAGAGGGGTGGGATGACTTTTCAATCAGCCATGTTGCCATCACTGAAAAAACATCCCTACAGATTGATGATTTACCGGGTTATCAGATTCGCGGCACCTATGATTACACTCTAAAAGCCCCCAAGCGTGAAGTGTCACGAACTAAAAATCCCTTTGAGATTTACTTGCAGCGCCAAAAAGAGAATAAAACCTGGCGTTTAGCACGGCTGATCACAGATGAGGAAGGGAAGACGATTTGGGTAACTCAGCGGTTGCCGTTTGCTGGTGAGTAGGTGTAGGGAGTTGCAGATTGGAGGGAGCTGTTCAGCGTTAACTACCTGATCGGCATAACGCAGCCTGTATTCATAAACAGACTCTACAAAAACTGTAGAGTCAATGTCCTGAACGATTCTTAATTCTTCGACCAGAGCGATCGCCCATCACGGCGCGTAGAACACTTGTTCTGCTACATTGGTAATTAATAGAACCTTCTGCTTCGCAGGGTGATTTTATCGTTAAACTAAACTTGCATTTCCTCGCAACCGCAATCTGTGTACATCAAGCGGCTGGAACTGACCAACTTTAAGTCTTTTGGAGGCACAACGCAGATTCCGTTGTTGCCTGGTTTTACAGTGATTTCCGGGCCAAATGGTTCTGGCAAATCCAACTTAATTGATGCGCTCCTCTTTTGTTTGGGCTTAGCAGGCTCAAAAGGGATGCGGGCTGAGCGTCTGCCGGATCTGGTGAACCACACCCAAACTTCTCGTAGCCGCGCCACCGTTGAAGCCAGCGTCACCGTTACCTTTGACCTGACGGATGAACCAGAGCTACTCGAAGCGGAGATTGAGCGTCAAGTTACCGAGATGGTGCATGGTGAAACGCTGGAAGCTCTCAACGAAGCCGCCTCTACAAACGGACAGTCAACCAATGGACATCACGTTGAAAATGGCTCAAATGGCACACCTGTGCGGGAATGGAGTGTCACGCGTAAGTTGCGCGTAACACAGCAGGGCACCTATACCTCTAATTACTACATCAACGGCGAACCCTGCACCCTGACTGAGTTGCACGAAGAACTCAATCGCCTGCGGATCTATCCCGAAGGCTACAACGTTGTGCTGCAGGGGGATGTTACCCGTATCATCTCAATGAACTCGCGCGAACGGCGTGAGATTATTGATGAACTGGCGGGGGTTGCCACCTTCGATCGCAAAATTAATCAGGCGAAAGAAAAGCTAGATGCGGTAAAAGAGCAAGAAGACCGCTACCGCATCGTGGAACGTGAATTAATTGAACAGCGCGATCGCCTTGCTCAAGATCGGGTCAAAGCCGAGAAGTATCAGAAATTACGAGCAGAGGTACAGACGAAAGAGCAATGGGAAATTGTGATTCGTTACCGCCAGTCGGAGCAGGCTGTGACTCGCTTAGAACAGCAAATTGCCCATGATGAAAAAGCGATCGCAGAGCTGACTGAGCAACTAGCCGCGATCTCAACTGTGATTCAGCAGGCGTCGGCTGAGTTAGAGCAACTAAATCAACGCGTCAAAGCTCTGGGCGAAGAAGAATTGCTCACGTTGCAATCGACTCTGGCAACCCGCGAAGCCGAGTTGCGCCAACTTCAGCGGCAAGAGCAAGAAATGCAAACCCAGCGCCAACAGGCTGAAGCGGCGATCGTGCGGGCACAGCAAGAGATTCAATCTCACCGTGAAACGCTAACGTCGTTAACCCAAACCCACGCCACTGAAGCCCAGACACTCACTACTCTCATCGCCAATCGTGACGCGGCTCGCCAAACTTTAGAGCAAACCCGCGAGGCGGCAAACGCTTCGGCAGCTAACGCTGAAGCCTGGGTGCAAGAGCAAACCCAACTCCACCGCCAGATTGAAACGTTAGTTGACCAACTAGAGCCGCAACGAGCTGAGCAAGCTCAGTTACAAGAGCGCACCCGCCAACTCGAACGGCAACTTGAGGAGCAAACCCAAACTCTGCAAACCCAAGCAACTCAACTGGCCGAAAAACAAACTCAAGCCACCGAAGTAGGAGAACGACGCGATCGCCTGCAAACCCAAGTTCAAGAGCTGGCTACGCGGGTGAGCCTGGTTGAGCAAGAGTTAAAACTGCAACAAGAAACGCAGACCCGCCTGCTGCACGAGCAGCGCGATAAGCAACGCCGCCTCGATAAACTAGAAGCCCAAACCCAGGCTATTCAAGAAGCGCAGGGCACTTACGCGACGCAGTTAATTCTGCAATCGGATTTGCCAGGAGTCTGTGGCTTGGTCGCCCAGTTGGGACGAGTTGATCCCCGTTATCAACTCGCACTCGAAACCGCCGCAGGTGCCCGCTTAGGAAATCTTGTCGTTGAAGATGATAGTGCGGCGGCGGCTGGGATTGAACTGCTCAAGCAAAAACGAGCCGGACGGGCAACCTTTCTACCACTTAATAAAATCCAGCGGGCGCGATCGCTCAATGTTGGCGCACTCCGGCAACTGTCTGGCTGCGTCGATTACGCCTTCAACCTGATCGAGTTTGACGATCGCTACCGTGATGTTTTTGCCTACGTCTTCGGCAATACGGTCGTGTTTGAGAATTTGCACGACGCTCGCCGCCACATGGGTGACTTCCGCATCGTTACGTTAGACGGCGAATTGTTAGAAACGAGTGGCGCGATGACTGGGGGCAGCACCAGCTCACGGCAAACAATTCACTTTGGCACGATGGATGCCTCTGAGTCGGCTGAAGTGCTGGAACTTCGCGATCGCCTCAAAGAAATTGAGCAAGTCTTAGTTCGTTGTGAAAATGCGATCTTCCGCGCCACTGAGCTGACCCGCGAGCGTGGCCAAGAGCTTATTGAAACGCGCCAAAACCACCGCGAAGCTGAGTTGCAAACCCAACAACTTGAGACAGAAATTCGCAACTTATCCGCTAGCCTTGAGCAAGGGCGATCTCACCTCACCCACAACCAGCAAGAGCTAGCCACTGCTCAGACTCGCCTGCAAGCGTTGGTGGTTGCTATTCCTGAGCAAGAAACTCAACTGCAAGAGTTGCGGCACCAACTGGCGACCCTTGAAGCCTCTCATACTCATAGTGAGTGGCAGCAGATTCAAACCACGCTGCGATCGCAAGAAGCTGAGCTAAACCAGCATGAACTTGCCCTCCGCACTGCTGAGCAGCATCTCAAAGACCTCGAAAATCAGCGTCAGCGTGAACAAGAAAAATTAGAGCAAAGCCAGACTCAGTTGCAGGCCGCACGCAAGCAACAAACCGCTCAGTTGCAACAGTTTGCTGATCTCAACGCCCAGCAAAACGGCCTTAACGAACAAATTGCTCTGACTAAAGCGGCTCTGACTCAGCTTGAGCAGCGGCTGGGGCAAGAAAAACAAGACCGAGATCGGGCTGAACGCCAATTGCGCGAGCATCAGACCCAGCAACAGCAACTAGAGTGGCAGCAGCAAAAACGCCGTGAAACGATGCAAGAACGCCAGCAAGAACTCGCAACACAACGCGAACAACTGTTGGCACAAGAACACGAGCTACCTGATCCCCTGCCGGAGTTGCCCGACCCGGAACAGATTCCCGACCTGGCGGCGCTTCAGCATGAAATTCGTCTCCTGCAAAAGCGAATTCAGGCAATGGAGCCTGTCAACATGCTGGCACTAGAGGAATACGATCGCACGCAAGCGCGACTCGAAGAACTCAGTCAAAAACTGACGACTTTAGAGCAAGAGCGCACTGATTTGTTGCTCCGCATTGAAAACTTCACCACGTTGCGACAGCGAGCCTTTAAGGAAGCCTTTGACGCGGTCAACGAAAACTTTCAGGCAACTTTTGCCACCCTTTCGGATGGGGATGGTCGCCTGCAATTAGATGATCCTGATGATCCCTTCAATGGTGGTCTTAATCTGATCGCTCATCCCAAAGGGAAACCCGTTCAGCGTCTTGCTTCTATGTCTGGGGGTGAAAAATCGTTGACCGCTTTAAGTTTCATCTTCTCGCTGCAACGTTACCGCCCGTCGCCGTTCTACGCCTTTGATGAAGTCGATATGTTTTTGGATGGGGCAAATGTCGAACGATTAGCTAGAATGATCAAACAGCAAGCTCAACAAGCACAATTCATCGTCGTTAGCCTCCGCCGACCGATGATTGAGTCAGCCCAGCGTACCATCGGCGTTACCCAGGCACGGGGGGCTTATACTCAGGTCTTGGGGATTAACTTGCAAAGCCCAAGCTCGTCTTCTTAATTTGCTATAGTAATCAGGATTTACACATCAGGATTCGGGATTTAAATGTCATCAGAAGAAATTCGTCTTCGGTCTGATCTTCTAGGCACTCTGGTCGTTACCCGTGACACCGGTAAAAAGCTGGGTGTAATTAGCCAGCTATGGGTCGATGTTGACCAGCGGAAAGTTGTCGCACTCAGTTTGCGGCCTAATCTGCTGTATGGCACCCCGCAGCCAATGTTGCTGAGTAGTATTCGCCAGATTGGTGACGTGATCCTTGTCGATGATGAGGATGTCATTGAAGACATGGATCCTGAAGTCTACAACAGCCTGGTTAACTGTGAAGTTGTTACTGAGACAGGTGAGCTGCTGGGTAAAGTGCGGGGCTTTAAGTTTGACGTTGATACGGGTGAGCTGACCTCCCTAATCATTGCGTCCTTGGGTCTACCTCTAATTCCAGACCAGATGGTCAGCACCTACGAGTTAGGGATTGAAGAAATTGTTAGCAGCGGCCCGGATCGCTTAATTGTATTTGAAGGCTCTGAGCAGCGCTTGATGCAGCTAACAGTCGGCGTTCTAGAGCGATTGGGTATTGGGCGTGCCCCCTGGGAGCGAGACGACGAAGACGCGTACATCGCCCCGATTCGTACCGACAACCAGCTTCCGACCGGGTTACGCACTCCCATTTCGACCCCCATCCGTGAGCGTGAGCGCGAACCAGCCTTAGAAGCGTGGGATGAAGATACTTGGGAGCAACCCCGGCAACTCCGACAAGAGCAGCGCCAGATGGAGCCTGCCTACTACGAAGAGGACGACGATGCCAATTGGAGTGAAGCCAGTGGGCGAGATCGCTACGACCGCGCACCTCGTTATCCCGATGAGCGGTATGACGACAGCTACGACGACTACGAAGCGACTGAAGACGAGGCTTGGGAGTCGGAAGAGCGGAAGACCTATCGTGCCCCTCGTTTAGAAATTCCTGAAAAGACGAAGGCACCAGAGTACGAAGAAGAAGGTTACTAATTCTTCACTGCAATTTAGAATGCTTTCCGTTCGTCAAGCGAATCTGAGCCGAAACTTGGGTATCCTAATTCGGTAGTCGTTTTTCGCTTATAATTGCATACTTACTTTTATTCCTACGTGCAATGATGCACCCTCACACAGAACTCCGGTACATCAATGATGCGATCGGATATGGGGTCTTTGCCACTCGTCTCATTCCAAAAGGTACGATCACCTGGATTTTGGATGACCTAGACCAACACTATAAAGAATCTGAAGTCCTCGCTTTAGAACCCTTGCGTCGTGACTTGCTGGTCAAGTATAGCTACCGCGATGAGCAGGGACGCTACGTTCTCTGTTGGGATCTCGCTCGCTATGTCAACCACAGCTTTAACCCAAGTTGCATCGCCACACCTTATCAATTTGAGCTAGCCAGCCGCGATATTTATCCAGGCGAAGAATTAACTGATGACTACGGTTATCTCAATCTCGACCAGCCATTCTACTGCCACCCCGAACCAGATTGCGATCGCACCGTTGTGTTACCTGACGATATCTTGGTCTACTACCCAACTTGGGATGCGGTTGCCGCCGATGCCTTCAAGTGCTTCAACCAGGTTGACCAACCCTTAGCCTACCTGATTGATCGGAAGTATCGCGATCGCGTTGATGCTGTTGCCAATGGCACTATCCCAATGGACTCGATCTTGAGTTGCTATTACGATCGCTCAAAGCGCTCTTGTGCTTAGAGGAAAAAACTAGTTACCGTTGCAATTGACTACTCCCAACTAATCGATGCAAATCTCCAGTGTTTGTATCAATTGCCAGGGCAATTACCTGCGTCGCACCAACTGGAACTCGCTCTTTAGGTAAGATCATTTCCCAGCCAAAGCGTTGACTACGATAGTCTGAAGTGTTGATCGCTTGCTTCACATCCGGTCGTTCTTGATTGACAGGGGCGATCGCGATCGGCGTGGCTTTTCCTTGTGCATCGAGCGCCACTAACATCACCCCATGCGCTGGATATTTATACTCTGGCAGTATAGCCCACCCCCAAAACTTGAAAAAGCCGCCGACTTCTTGTGAAGTGGCTGTATCAACATGACCGTGGAAGGTTGAACCCGGAGCTTGAGCAGTAACTGCTTCATTAACGTCTTGCATGCTAATCAATCCTGGCTCCCAGCCTCCCAAACTATCAAGTTCTTGAGGACGAGTCTCCAGATATTTAACGATAGGAAACACGTACCGCGCAATGCAATCTGCTTCCAAAACAATCTCCTTTGAAAGGAGACAGGCCTTACCATACAGCCGATTTCTATACTCAGCTTTCATCATGTCTAACCCATGACTCCAGCTAAAGTTTTGCATTATCAACGTTGTGACGAGCAAGCTAACGGCAAAAATGCGAAAAAGTTGAGTTCTTCTACTTCTATCGTGTTTTGCTTTATTCACAACGAGGATTGGGTCATGCCGCCATAAAGCCGTGATGAGATATAAAAGCGCGACCCATCCATAGACTGAAAATGTATTGTAGCGATAAGTCAAAGCCTGACTGACGCCCAAAGAACTCCGGCCCAGTGCTGCCAGTGCTGCACTTAAAAGAGTGTACGTACCAATACATAACCAGGGATAGACTACCTGTAAAAAACCTGATTGGAAACGTAGTCGCCAAACCCTAAAACAAACCCAGATACAACAACCAAGAAAAACAGTACCAAACCCTTGGGCAACCAGCAAATTAGCGGATGCGAGGGGGGCACCTAGAAATGCCAGGAAGTAGAGAACTGCATCAAATAAATTCTTCAGAGCTTCAAGTAAGCTAGAGTGATAGGATGGTTTTTTATAGTTATAGAAGAAGTAGGCAATATTGATTGCCGCAAAGGTAACCCAAAGTGAGAGTGTTCTCCAACGGCTTAAAATAACTGTTTTGATCTGATCAAAATTAGAGACGCGAGCCGCAACTAAAGCTGGAAAAATAACGACCCAATACAGTATTCCATTAGAGAAAGAGTAAGTTGAAAATGTGCCGAGAAGGGCTGTTAGTAGAGCAACTAGAGGAAGTTTTAAATTAAGCTTAGTTAGAACAAGGGCAGTTGTAATACAAGCGATTGGGATAAAAACAATTAGTTGAATACCCCATCCCCAGTTATCCCACGAGATCGGACTAAAAATTAGTAAATTGGCGATCTCAGCTAAGAAAAGGTACTGCCAAAGAGCAAGCAATAATGTAAAACGACTCAGAATAAAAATATTAATAGAAATAAAACAGGCAACTGCAAAAATGAGCAGGCACTCGTGATAAGTGTTGTAGTGAAAATTGTTGAGTGCTGCCATCCCGATGAAGATTAACTTCGGAAAAAACAGACGGCTCTCGTTTTGTTGTCGAATCAGCTCATCAAATGTGAGAGTTCCATTTAGAAAATGCATATAAGTTTCTAACACTCCCCACTCATCAGCAATAATGGCATCCGTTGTGTAGTTGACAACCATATGCCCTAGTGCAGGCTAGCAGGAGTGACTGACCAGCTTAGATGACTTGATCAAACCCTTTAAACTTCCAGACAAAAGGCTTGGCAAAGGTGCGGTTGAAGTAGTCAATGAAGCTCAAGATCTGCTGCTCTA